>OHQP01000779.1_pt1 | contig 11389 bp, 6 predicted proteins | sample 1578101 | NCBI WGS metagenome assembly OHQP01 (sample SAMEA3879569, study PRJEB24766) | human gut metagenome | biome: human-associated habitat; feature: feces | place: USA | collected 1985/1987 | reverse complement strand
TGTGTGCTTGAGGAGTCGCGCCAATGCCGCCAAAAGGCATTTGGGCAACAAGTTCCCAATTGTTTGGTATGTTAAAAGCTTGACGAACAGCATCATCAATAAGAGGATTATAATGTTGCAGGTTGGCGCCAATATCGGAATTGGCCAAAGCGGTCCACACCATAAATTGCAAAATAGCATTGCACTGATAAGCCCAATTATCAAAATTTGCAGCATAAAGCGGAAATTTATTCTGTAGTGCACGGGTGACGTCAGTATCTGTAAAATATAAAATAGTTCCGTGCCCGTTAGCAAAGCTTGCAATTTTATCCGAAATTGCCTGAACCTTTTCTTTTGGTGCAGCTTTTAAAAGCTCTGTTTGAGTAATGCACCATAAATTTTTGTGGTTTTTGCCGAATAAAACCATAACTCTGGCGCTTTGCGAATTAAATGGGCTTGGATACAGTTCTAAAGATTTTTGAACTAGGTTCTCAATTTCTTCCGCGGTTAGCGGGCAATCATTGGTTATATTATAAAAACTGTGCCTTTTAGCATACAAATCAAAAATATTGTTATCCATCTTCTCTTCCTCTTATTATAAAAGCAAGGCCGGCTGTTAAAACCGGCCTGCTGTTTTGTCTTATCTTCTGTCGCCAAGCAGTCTTAACAACGCCATAAACATATTGATAAAATCAAGATACAATGACAATGCACCGGCAATAGCACCTTTCGCTGCCATATCACCGCCCATGCCGTTTGCATAGTACAGGGACTTCATATTCTGCGTATCGTAAACCGTAAGTCCGGCAAAGATAAATACCGTGAGATAGGACAAGGCATAATCAAGTCCGGAACTTTTCATAAAGATATTGACAATAGAGGCGATAATCAATCCGAATACGCCAATATACAAAAAGCTTCCCCAGCCGCTAAGGTCTTTTTTCGTCGTATATCCGTACAGGCTGAGAGCGCCAAACGTTGCTGCCGTGATTAAAAAGACACGGGCGATGCTGGCACCGGTATATACCAGAAAAATCGGTGCAAGAGAAACGCCCATCAATACGGAATACCCCCAAAACATGGCTTGAACTTGTTGCAATGTTCCTCTCTGTAAAACCCAGCCAAAGGCAAATACTAAAATCAGCGGTGCAAATAAAGCCAGCCAGCCGAATGCCGAGTAGCCTGATTCATTAAAAAACAGGCGCAACAATGAGGTGTTGCTGACAATTATATAAGCGGCCAAAGCCGTAGCGCATAAACCGCCGGCCATATAGTTGTAAATCTTCAGCATAAAGTTCCTTAAGCCTTCGTCAATAACCTGACCGTTGCTGTATGCGGCAAATTCTTTACTTTCTAACATAATTTGGTTTCCCCTTCTTCTAAAATTATGATTCTGACTGTAATATAGGATAATTTACTTAAAAAATCAATAACCATAGCGATACCATCTGTACAATTGCCTATAATGCAGTATGTAAACCCAGTGTATAAACTCCGACAAAAAAGACCCCGTCGGTCTATCCGGGGCTTTCGAGATACAAAAAACAGACGCCTTTCGGCGTCTGTTGATGCAATGTCGGACAAACGGATTATGCAGCGGTTTGAGCGTACTTGGCGGCAAATTCGTTCATCTTGCTGATGACATATTCCTGCGCTTCCGGTTCCAAATACGGATGCATCGGTATGCTTAAAGCTGTTTTGGAAAGTTTCTCGCATACGGGAAGGCTTCTCGTATTCCACTTTTTGTAAGCAGTCTGTGTGTTGACCGGACGCGGATAGTATGCGCCGCAGGGGATGTTGTTTTCTTTTAGGAACGCCATCAGCTCATCCCTTTTTTCGCAGGTAATTGTGTACAGCCCCCGGGCGGAAGTGGCATTGTCAAGAACTCTTTGTTTACCAAAGTAAGGGCTCAGCTCTTTATCGTACGTCTGCGCAATTTTTTCCCTTTTTACCAGTTCATCATCAAAAATTTTAAGCTTTTGTAATAAAACAGCCCCTTGGAAAGAGTCCATACGTCCCGTAACGCCGAGGCGAACGTTATCATAATGGTCTGTTGAGCTCATACCGTGAACGCGGCAGGATTTTAAAAGTTCGTATTCTTCTTCGGAATTTGTGAAGGTTGCACCGCCGTCTCCGTAGCAAGCCAAAGGCTTTGTCGGATAAAATGAAGTTGCAGTCATATCTGCAATGGAACCGGCTTTTTTGCCATTGTACGTGGAGCCGTAAGCTTGGGCGGCATCGCTCAAAACTTTCATCCCGTTTTCATGGGCAATCTTCATAATTTCGTCATAATTGCAGGGCGAACCGAAGATGTCTACCGCAATGACGGCCTTCAGATTGAGTTTCCCTTCTTTCTTGACTTCTTCAATTGCTTTTTTCAAGTCTGCCGGATCCATCGTAAACGTGTCCGGTGCCGAATCAACAAAAATCGGCGTGGCGCCAAGCAAGACGACGCATTCTGCAGAAGCGACAAACGTAAACGAAGAAACAAAAACAGCATCGCCGGGTTTGACATCCCAGGCCATAAGAGCCAGCGTCAGGGCATCTGTACCGGAAGCATTTGTTGCACAGTATTTTGTTCCCGAATATTGGGCGAGTTTTTCTTCCAGTTCTCTGGTTTCCGGTCCCTGACAATAAGCGCCGTGGTCAAGAACGGTTTTGAACGCATTTAAAAATGTTTCCTGGCCGATTACTTTCTGCGCGGTGGCGCAGTCGAAAAGATTGATTTTTCCGTTATATGTAGTCATCAGTGTCTTCCTCTCAAAAATTATGACATACATGAATACTAGCGCGGGAAATTTGTTTTGCAAAACACAAAACATTTCCAATTTGTAATATTTTTGCATTTTTAGACAGGTATGCCTTCATTTAATCCGGAACAGCGGCATAAATGTCTGTTTACATACAGCAAGTAAGAATTTTATAGTTGATTTATCAAATAAAGCCGCTATATTAAACCAAAATATTTTTTGAGATTTGAGGGAAAATTGACTAAAAAGTTTTTTACATATACTGCATTATTATTATTGCTTGGACTGGGCGGATGCGCCGGAGCGCCTGCCTCTGAAACTGTTTCGCCGGAGAATGACACGGCGTTGGAAACATATAACCGGGCAATGTTTTCTTTTAATAATAAACTGGATAAATTCGTCATCCGGCCTGTGGCAAAAGGCTACCGCGCGGTAACAAATGAGTACTTTCGCCAGCGTGTAACAAATTTTTTTAGTAATATTGATGAACCGATATCTGCGGCAAACCATATTCTTCAGGGGGAACTTGCTGATTCCGGCAATAATCTTGGCCGTTTTGTTATTAACACGACATTCGGTCTTGTCGGCTTATACGACGTAGCGTCTTCTATGGGGATGGAAAAGGATAAGACCGGTTTTGATGAAACACTGGCGACATGGTGCGTGCCTGATGGCCCGTTTATTGTTTTGCCGGTGGTTGGCCCGAGCACCCCGCGCGCTGCCGTAGGGTTTACCGTAGACGGGTACTCTTCTCCCGGGTACTGGATTGCACAGGAGAGCGGAGGGGAGGACGCATGGCTCGTATATTATACGGCGAGCGGTTTGAAGTATCTGAATCTGATGGCTGAGAACTTGAAATTCCTTGAAAGTCTGGAAGAAGGCTCGATTGACTATTATGAAGCCGTAAAATCCGCATATCTGCAAAACCGGGGCAAAATAAAGGCTTGCGGTCGGAATGAGGAAAATACGGTGCCTGATTATGATTTTGATATGGGCGAAATGAACGACGATTTTTAGAATTTAAGAGGGACGAAATGAAAAAAATACTGGCATTTTTATTCTTGATGTTTGGTTTTGCTCAGGCTGCGTCTGCAGGGATAGATGGCGGCAAAGCGGTGGAAATGGTGGAAAATCTGACCAGGGAAGGAATTGAAAAGATTATAAATTCAAACGCTTCTCCGACAGAAAAAAATAAAGTATTCAAGCAGTTGTTTACGGAGAACCTGGATTTGGATTTTATCGGAAAATATGTGCTTGGCCGCTATTGGCGGACTGCTTCGGCAAAGCAGCAGGCGGAGTTCATAAACCTGTACAAGGAATTTAATGTTCAGACGTGGTCAAAGCGGTTTGATGAATTCAAAGGTAAGAAATTTGTATTTGAAGGGGCGAGCCCGGCAAGCAATCCCAGCCAGATTTTTGTAAATACCAAAGTCCCGATGCCGGAAGGTAAGCCGGTCAGCGTAAAATGGCGCGTTTACAATCATAATGGCAAACTTAAAATTATAGATATTATTATTGAAAATGTAAGTTTGGCTCAGACGGCGCGCAACGAATATACCTCGTTTATTGCAAAATCTCCTAAAGGGGTAGAGGGGCTTTTAGAAAATCTGCGCACAAAAATTAAACAGTAAAAAGTATAAAATAAACCATAAAATTTAATCTCAAACTGCACATTTTAAAGCTTTTTTTACGATTCGCATATTAAAAAGGATTGACATTTGTCCAAAAATATGGTACTCTCTCCAAGAGTATTATTCTATTTAAAAGTAGGTATGTGATGACTAAAAAACTGATACTGATTACAGTTGCCGCGCTTGGCTTGCTGTACTCCGAGGCCTCATTGGCGAAGGTTTGCCGACTCGGAGATTTGAGTTGTGATACTAACGGTTTTTATGGAGTCGGAGAAGGAGAATGCGATTCTTCCTACAAGACGTGTGCGAACCCTCGTGCCGGTGCAACGTTCTGTTATGCCGGGGATGAGGCAAAGTACAAGGATAACGACTGTTGTTCCACATTGGTTGCAAATGAAGGATATCAGGAATGCTCAATTGACGACGCATTGGTCGGCTATGGCAAATCGTGTAAAGGCGCTGCAGACAACATCACATACTGGCAATACTGCGGTTGCTCATACGGCTTTGTCGAGGTTGACGGGACAAACGACCCCGACGATAAGGCGCTTTTAGATGGAAATGGCGATCCGATTGTTAATTTGGACGGAAATCTTGTACCGTATGAGGCACGGTGCGCATGGGACAGCAAACTTTATGGAGGAAAGTGCCGCTTCTCCCAGTGTAATACAGACAGAAGATTCTTTTTTGAAAATACCGGTGAATACTGTAAATACCGTCAGGAAACCCGTTGCGGTGGTTTCGGCTGTATGCAGGTATATGACTGTAATCATGATGAATTGAATACCGGTAAGGAATATTATCGTAATGACAGTGCTCAGTTGGCAAGCGGCTGGGACAACTTTATTCCGTATCTTTCCGAAGACCAGATGACTAATGAAAAAGACGTATCCGGAACGGTTCAGCTGATTAAAACGCTAAATTCAACCGGAAATGGGTTGGTTACGGAAGATTATAACCTGACTAACAAAATTGTATGTTCGTATGCTCAGTCGGACGGTTCCGGTAACGATACCGGTAACGGTTTGAACTGTAATGACGTGCCGAACTACTGTTATTTGTGGACAGGATGTAACAATGTCCGTAAGTGGTACAGCAACCACGTCAACGAAGGCGTGATTTACGATTCGGAAGAGGCCTATCTGAAATGGATGGAAATTGTTGAAAATCAGAAAGGCTACAACTACAGTGCCCAATATGTTAAAAACAATCCGTATCACGATGCCTTTTATGCGGATGTTAACCCCGGCTACGGAACTTACACCAAAAACGGCAACACTTACGATGCTGTCAATAATTCCTCTTGTATCAAAGGGATAGGGTGCCGCATAACCAGCGCCAACAACGGTTGTACCTATATTACGACAAACTGCCACCAGGATGATGCGCAGCACCAGTGTTGGAAAAAGATTTCCTGTAGTGAAGAAAACCGATTCTACAGTTCGTTTATCAATGCGTCTAATGTTGATAACAAAACCGGCAAACAGGAGCTTTACCTGAGCTCGCTGAACGCGCCGTATTGGGATGAATTCTATACCGGTCTGCAAGATAAGGAAATTTATCCGGCTTGCTTGTATGAAATCAATGAATGTAATGATGCATCCGGCTGTTATAAAAAGATTGGCTGTGAAACGAACTTTGAAGATATTCGCGACCACGAAGATCTTGAAAACGACTGGTATCCGTGGTTTGGCGATATTCGCGCGCTCTGTAATGATGCGACCCGCTGCTACCGCGCAACGTCCTGCGAGCCGAGCGTTGGTGCTTACAGCTCTCGTCCGAATACGTCGTTCTTTGTTACCATCAGTTCAACGGCAACCGGTTTGACCTGTTTCCGCGGTCAGGAATGTTATCTGGCAACAGGTTCCTATACATCGGTTCCGAATACGTCGTTCTTCGTAACTATTAATTCCTATGCATCGGGCTCAACCTGCTATCGTGGTCAAAATTGCTATATAGCCGGTGGTGCATACTCGTCTTCGCCGAATACGGCATGGTTCTATGTAGAAAGCTCAATCGCATCTGGTTCAACTTGCTACCGCGGCGAAGGCTGTAAAGACCTGAACGCCGGCGCATACAGTTCGGAACCGAATACGTCGTTCTTCTATACCATAAACTCTTTTGCTTCCGGTTCCGGATGTTATCGCGGTTCCAGTTGTAATACGGCTGCAGGTGCATACTCGTCTTCGCCGAATACGTCGTTCTTTATAACGATTAGTTCTTCGGCAACCGGTTCAACGGCATATCGTGGCGAAGAATCGCACATTGCCGCCGGTGCTTATAGCTCCAAACCGAATACGAGCTTCTTTATCACCATCAGTTCGTTGGCGTCCGGCTCGACATCATACCGCGGTGAAAGCTCGCACATTGCTGCCGGCGCATACACCTCAACGCCGAACACCAGCTACTTTATCGTTATTCAGTCTTCGGCTTCCGGTTCTATCTCCTACCGTGGCGAGAGCGCAAACCCGAACGGATCGTACACTTCCCGTCCGAATACGTCGTTCTTCCTGTACGGCGGCTCGCTGGCGTCCGGTTCAACGGCATATCGCGGATCAGGCATTCATACTGCGGCGGGTGCTTATAGCTCGACACCGAATACATCGTTCTTCTATGTAATTTACTCGTTAGCCTCCGGTTCGACGTCATATCGTGGCGAAAGCTCGCATATTGCCGCCGGCGCGTATAGTTCTATGCCGAACACATCATTCTTTAATGTGATTTACTCTCTGGCATCCGGTTCGACCTCATATCGTTCCGATAAGGTACATATCGCGGCCGGTGCATACAGTTCGCACCCGAACACATCATTCTTCCACTATATCCAGTCTTTGGCCTCCGGTTCGACGTCATACCGTGCGGATAGGGTAGCAGATGCTGCGGTTGGTGCCTATACCTCAACGCCGAACAGCACATACTTTGTTGTCCATACGTCTTATGCTTCCGGTTCAACCTGCTACCGCGGGGCGAAGTGTGCCCAGTCGTCAGCGGCTATAACCAATACCAGCTTCTTTGTAACAACACAGTCTTCCGCTTCCGGGTCAACCTGTTACCGTGCACAAGGCGGATGCCGTACTAACGCCGGTGCTTATACATCGGCTCCAAACAGCTCGTTCTTCAACGTACTGACATCTACTAACGCTCAGCAGGATTCGACTTGCTATCGTGGCGGAAGCTGCGCAACGACACGTGGTTCTTACTCTTCGTACCCGAACACGAGCTTCTTTAATACGTCACATTCTATAGCCAGTGGTTCAACCTGCTATCGTGGCGAAAGCTGTCGTGTCAATGCTGGTGCTTATGTATCTAGCCCGAACAGCCAGTTCTTTGATGTAATCACGTCGTATGCGACAGGTATTACCTGTTATCGCAGTCAAAACTGTGCTCTGGGCAGAGGAGCGTACTCTTCGTACCCGAACACGAGCTTCTTTAATACGTCGCATTCTATAGGCAGCGGCTCAAGATGCTATCGCGGTGAAAGCTGCCGTACCAATGCTGGTGCTTATGTATCCAGCCCGAACAGCCAGTTCTTTGATGTAATCACGTCGTCTGCAACAGGACGCAGCTGCTATCGTGGTCAGAACTGTGCGTTCAGCCGTGGTGCCTACACATTCAGCCCGAATACAAACTTCTTCCATACGTCAAGCTCACTTGCCAGTGGTTCAAGATGTTATCGTGCAGAAAGCTGTGTTTATAACCCGAATCAGTATATCTTCAACAGAGTAAATTCTATCAGTACGGGTAAAACCTGTTACAGGGCGTCGACCTGTCGTGCCGATACGGTTGCTAACAATAATAAACCGCATGACCAGTATTTTAATACGACAACCAGTTCGTCTAACAGTGTAACCTGTAAATATGCTACAAGTGAAAAGTGTACAAATTCTAATACGACAAGATTTACTTATACGCCAGTTTCAACAGATGTAACTTCTAACGGTGGTACTATTACGGCATATTATCCGAGTGGATGTCGTGGTAATGGTTACGCCTGTTCAGATACGCCGGGTAGCTACTTTACCTCTGCATCTTATACAACAACCAGCACGAGTGGTTGCGGCCATAGCCAGACATGCTACATCCCAACCGGAAGCGGCTGTAGATATGAAAGTTCTTGTAGTTCATATTTTAGCTGTGATTATGATGACTGGTGCGGAGAACGGTGCTATAATCCGACAGGATGCGCTGGAAGCTATTGTAGTAGCCAACCGAGTACATCATACTTTAATACAAACTATGACTCTGCAAATAGTTCCGCCGGAACAAGGTATTGTTATTGGGCAACTGGATGTAAATATAGTGTAACGTCTGAATGTCAGAATTACTTTACATATTCTACAACCTCTACAAGTTGTGGTGGTAGCAGAACGTGTTTGAAAAACGAAACGGTAGGTCGTGGCGACTGCGTAATATCTTCAGCTGAGAAAGGTTCTGGACAATATAAGTATTATACAACCGACAGTGGCCATACCTGCGGAACAACAACAGGTTATAAGATAAACGGTTGTAGTGGAAACGGGTCGTATAATAACTCTTATGTATCCGGTGCAACCAGTTCCGGACAGAGCCTTTCAAGCCGATTCGACAATGTTTTTGATGAAAAAACGACTCAATCGGAAAATATAGCTTGTAGTGAACGATTTAACTGTCATATTTCCTGTTCTTGTGCTTCCGGCTGGTCTTCATCGGCTCCAAGCGGGGATTATGTATATTTTGATGCCCCAGGCGGAGCGGTAGTTTTTTCTGCCGAAAAAACACTTTCAGAAATTAACATTATTGACAGTATGGCGACCTCTCGGACATTAACATCAATCACAGCTTCTTCTGCAAACGACAAAAGTTTCCGGTTGAGTCAGACACCGCAAAATTATACGGTTTCAGTAATGTCTTCCTCTGGCGGCAGATGCTACAAAGCAGCTTGTCCTAGCGGATATTACCTTGAAAAGCCGAATGATACTTATTTTACCGTAGGTTCTGCTACCGGAACAGTTTCCGGAGTTGTATGTTACAAAGCAACAGGATGCCAAAATGGTTATTCTTCCACTGGTACCGGTGCCGGAGGCATTTATCACGGAACAGTTTGCAAAAAAGATGAATGTAAACCTTCTTGTACGGATGAAAATAATTGTTATTATGGCTCACATACTGTATCAGATGGCTGTGGCGGAACCTGCACAAAATGTTATCCTGCTTGTAGAGTTGGATATTTCTATGACTTTTCCATGGCTGATTGTTTTGTCAGACCAGCGGTAATAATAAGAGATCCAGGTAATCCAAATTGTGCAAAATGCGAATGTGATAATTCAGACTGCAGATATCCTAACGGAACTCAATGTGAATGTGCATACATATAAAAACTTAATTTAACAGTATGATTTTTGGAAAAAAACAGCCATTACCCATAAGGGGTAATGGCTGTTCAGATTTAGTGTAGAGAAAAATCAGCTTTATTTTTGATAAAAAGTTTCCTCAGCAGAAATGTAAAAATTTCGTCCCAGAAATTTTGTCTTACATTCGTAAACAAATTTTTTCCCAGGCCCCGAAACATCTTCTACATAGGAATTCCATGTATGTTCGGGAAGATGGTCTAAAAATGTAATGCGCTTTCCATCAATAACAAGGCACTGATCATAAAAGCGAACCTTTAATGTCGGCCGGGCTATCCATACATCACCATAATAAATAAGATAGCGAAGTTGATGCGTGGTATCTATAAAATACCACCCGGTTTGTCCAGATGCATTCTCCCATTTATTATCAGAATCCGACGATGGATTATCCGGTAAATCAAGAGATTCAGAGTATAATTTACTGATAACATAGTTTTCCCATTCTCCCGGAGCACTTCCTGTAAAACCATCATCAAAGGTCTCTCCTATTCTTAATTTTGTTAAATCAGGAACAAACGTTGAATGATAAAAAGACCATATGCTGTCATTTACAAATTGTTCATATTTATCATAAATGATTTCATCTTCTATCCATTCTGGACGGCCGGGGAAAAAATCTACCGGATCAATAAACGCAGAAGACTCTACAGTATGCCCATTATCAACAAATCTGTCTGTCAATATTTCTTCTCGGCCATCGCTATGGCGGTAATACCTGTCACGATAAACGATAGCATAATACAACAGAGGCAGATTGTCATGCGCTTCCTCCCAAATATAATCCGTCCGATACTCAACTTTCACAAGTTCGGGTTCCGGATCCGGCACATCGGTCGTTGTCACCACGGCGCCAAGATAATTAACAGAAAAAGCAAGAGTCTGCTTATTTTCCGTTTTGGCATTCATACTTTCAATATCCAGATTAAACCGGACATTGACTTCGTATAAAACCGTGTCACTGACTGTGGCTCTGGTTTGCGGCAAAGCTTTCAGTGTAACAACGGGCTGTAGTGTTTCCGACCGGGCTTTTGTTTCGGGGGTTTCCTCGTTTGCATTGGAACTGCCAAAATTTGCCTGATTCACTTTGATATAAGGCATTTCGATGGTTTCTTCTGCCTTATTGACATAGTTGTAGATTTCATATGCCAAATCGAAATTGACATATTGCTCTCCAATCAGGAACTTTTGGTTAATTGCATTGCGAATCGGGTTGGTTCCGCTTTGAGAAGAGGTTACTTCCGGTTTTTCTTGTACGCTGGTTAATTGATTTTTGTCTTTTACATATACCGTATCAAGCTTGGCAAAAAGCTCTATCGTAGCTTTTGGCTCGCACTCGAATACGCTTCCGTCAGAGTCGGTGTATTTGCTTTTCTGGCTTATGACCATATTAAGCGTTTCACCTTTTTCAACTTCGGCCGGAGAATCGGTTGTTCCGGTTCCGCTGCCGTTTTCATTGTCAATGACAAAGGAAACCTCGCCATTGTCAGGATCCGGGGTAGGAGGCTGAGGAACTACAGGTTCATCATTGTCACTACATCCCACCATACACGCTGTCATAGCGACCATACACATGTGTACAAATCGCCCAAAATAACATTTTACTTTCATAAAAACAGAAATTTTTGGATTAAACTATAAT
>OHQP01000767.1_pt1 | contig 11509 bp, 9 predicted proteins | sample 1578101 | NCBI WGS metagenome assembly OHQP01 (sample SAMEA3879569, study PRJEB24766) | human gut metagenome | biome: human-associated habitat; feature: feces | place: USA | collected 1985/1987 | reverse complement strand
TGCCTGCGAGAACAACAAGCTGCTGGCCTATGTCGTGACCCGCACAGTCTCCGCCAAGGAGACCGGCTGCGCCGCCGTGGTGCGGCTGGTGGACTTCATCGGTGAGGACAGCGTGCTGCCCCGTCTGGGGGCGGCGCTGGACGCGATCCTGAACCGCGAGGGCGCCGAGTACATGGACTGCTACAACGCCGGTATCCCTGCCGATGTCTGGCTGGCCGCCGGCTTTACCGAGCGCATCGAGGGCGACGGCTGCATCATTCCCAACTACCTGACCCCGCCCCTGCACGAGAACACCGAATATTACTACTTTACAAACAAGCCGGAGAATTTCGTCATGTTCAAGGCCGACGGCGATCAGGACCGACCGAACCTGAAATAAACCAGAACACCCCGCAGCGAAGGGAGCGCACCCTCTCGCCGCGGGGTGTTCTTATCGGTTATGATGATTGTGCCTACCTATTTTATATGTAATATATAGGCAGCACAAAAAGAAATAAGCCTGTGACATCTTTTTTGTCACAGGTTTATGGTCGGAGTAGAATTATAGGGTTTCACGAAATTAGAAGTATAAAACGGTTTTGGGTAGTCGGCAATTGGTATTTCTATTGAGCTTTCTCGGATAAGCGTATCCTCTCGACTAAATGATTTGCCCAAACGAGAAGTTGTAAGGCGCGTTGTTCACTATCTTCCCAGTCACACTCATGAGCACGAGGATTTCGTATGCCTGTCATACATCCGGAAAAGATTTGCATATATCCAATCTGTTCATCCCGTTCTGAAGTGCTTTCTCCGGCGTTAATCTTTAATATGGGAGTATTCCCATTAAAGACCGCTGTCATCAGTTTGGAACCGGTTAGATTTGTGTCACTTTGTTTTGCTGTTTTTTTGACCAAGTTATCAATAAACTTATATGCTTCCTCAACAGCGCGAGCATGGTGGCCATCTCGGTATAGTTTCTCTACCGTTTTTCGGAGTGCCTTATCTGTTACCAGTTGATCAAAAGCATCAACTGGTAGTTGCTTTTCTACATCTTTTCGTGGTAGTACCCCAGAAGAAGCATCAATGTCCTCTTGGAGCCTTTTGACTTTCAAAAAAATAGTCTTGTCCATTAAGATCTACCGTAAAGATGTTTAGCCATACTGGCAAAAATACTGTCGATTTGATCAGGAGATGCATCGGGCGAAATATGAATTTGCAAATCAATGTGTACCGACGGGGTAGGAGAAGCTGCAACAGTAGGCATAATGGGAGCATTTGCATCAACGGCTGGCATAGGGGGTGCAGAAACAGGATTGGCACCATTATCAGCCAAAACACTTTTCTGCGGCTTATTTGTTTTGGCTTTTTTGGGGGCTGTCGTGTTCTTTGTAACATCAGCGTCTGCTTTAATTTGACCGCTTTTCAGCATAGAAAAGGTCGAGGTAATCTTGCCAGCGGCGTTGTCTCCTAAAGAGCAGGTGTCCATAAACCAAGATTTCGCAGTTGCATTGTCAACTTGCGTATCAGGAAAAAGATCGAGCAGCTCTTGAGGATAGATTTCAGCAATAATAGCGGAACATACGTCTGGGTATTTATCATCACTTCTCCAGTCAGTTGCCCGCGGTTGCGGTTTTCCGTCCGCATCAATTATCCCCATTTGTCTAAGAGGAGCTAAAATGTTCCGCGCAGATTGATCAGAATTCAAACTAAGCAACGATTTCAAATAACTCACATTAACAACAGAGGGGATAGTTTTCTTAAACTGGTTGCGAAGCTGCCACCAGCTTTTTTCAGATATCATCGGATAAATTTGCTTGTCAGCCACATTTTTCACTCCTTAATCATGATTTTATTACATTATAACTCATGATTTGTCTTTTTTCAACCAGTTTTTCTCATGGTAGTAATCTGAGCAATTTGGTAAGAATCCTTTTCAAACTTCGGGACAAATTGTCCCATACCGCTTCCCCGAGACATAGCTCTGGTGGTATATCCCCCGTCGCCGCATATCGTTCAGAACAGCCGGGAGCTGTCTGTCAAGGGTGCACAGCACCGCCGCTTTTGCGGTGGCTTGCCCTTGACTGGCGGCACCGGCTGTTCTATTTCCCGGTGGCGCGGCGGGGGTATATCCTCCAGAGCCGCATCCTTTCCCATGACTGGGAAAGGGCGGGGGATTGGGTTGAACATCAACGGAGGTTTACTTATGAACTTTACCAACAGTCCCTATGAGCGCATGATGAAAGAGATTCCGCATAAAGATATGAACGGTATGCCAAGGACATCTCGAAGAAGCGGAAAATCGTCAACAAGATGAAAGGCAACGCTGGTATTCCACTGTCCCAGCCGCCCTATGGCTATATCAAAAACCCGGATGATTCCCGCTTTTGGGTGATTGACCCGGAGGCCGCTGATGTGGTACGGCGTATCTATGACATGGCGTTAGAGGGGTATGGATTGGCGGAAATTGCAAACGCTTTGGGAGCTGATGGCATCGTCAATTCCACCTACTATTGGCGGAGCAAGGGCATCAACCGCAGTGGCTCCAAAAGCACGCTGGAGCCTACCAAATGGGGACATACCACCATCAAGAAAATTCTCACCTTGCAGGAATACTGCGGAGATGTCATTAACTTCAAGAGCTATTCCAAATCCTACAAAATAAAACAGCGCATTGAAAACCCGGAGGAAAACCGAGCTATCTTTCTCAATGTCCATGAGCCGATCATTGACCGGGCCACATGGGAAAAAGTGCAGACCATGCAGAAAGGAACCCGCCGCAAGAAACCCACCGTTACCCAAGAGCCAAGCGTGTTCTCCGGGCGGCTGAAATGCCCTGAGTGCGGTGGCAATCTCAACTTCCACTTCAACCAGAAAAACCACGACATCAAGTATTTCAGCTGTCAAAACCACAATTCCGGTTTGCGGAAATGCTCGGCAACACATTACATCCGTCTGGATTTTCTGGAGCAGGTGGTGCTGTATGAGGTCAACCGTCTGGCCGCCTTTGCCAACGAGTACGAACACGACTTCGTAAAAACCATGCTTGGCCGTTCCGCAAAGGTCGCTGAAAATGACCGGGCGCGGAAACAACGGGAATTAAATGCGCTACTGACCCGTGACAAGGAATTGGATATGCTCTTTGAAAGGCTATATGAGGATAATGTGGCAGGAAAGATTGACGATGCCCGGTTTGCCAGGATGTCAAAGCGATACGAGCAGGAGCAGGGCGAGATCAGCGCAAAGATCAAAGCCTTGCGGCTGGAACTGAAAAAGGCCGAAGGACAGCAGATGGATATGGAGGACTATCTGCAAATGGTACGGCGCTATACTCATGTTACGAAAATTACCCAGCGTATGGTGTCCGAGCTGATTGACCATATCGACGTGTACCATGCGGAAAAACAGGACGGCGTCACCAATCAGCGGATTGTTATTCACTATAACTGTATCAGTGCCTTTGAAGTGCCTGACCGCAAGAAGATACCGGAGGCTGACATCATCATGGAAACGAGAAAGGGCGTAGCTGTCAGCTACGCCCCGGCAGAGGTTGCGGTATAAGATTGGAAATAAAAAATGCGGAGTGACGGGATTTTCCCTCGGACTAAAAAACAGTCCACCGGACTGTTTTTTGCGCGCTGCGGCGCGCCGTCCTGTTCAAACCCTCGTCCCTCTGGTGACAAAAAGGACCCCCAGCCTAAGCTGGAGGTCCTTTTGGTCGGAGTGACGGGATTTGAACCCACGGCCTCTTGGTCCCGAACCAAGCGCGCTACCAACTGCGCTACACCCCGGAAAGAAAAACCGCAGCAGCCAAGCTGCTGCGGTGTGGTTGGGGATGAGAGAATCGAACTCCCACGGGCGGAGTCAGAGTCCGCTGCACTACCATTATGCGAATCCCCATCGCATTTTGTGTCTTGGGCGTCTGCCCTCAACGCTCATATATTATAGCGTGCCCCGCAGGATTTGTCAACGCTTTTTTCAAAAAAACTTCAAGATTTTTAAAAAATCTTTATCCGCCCTGCACAGCCTTTTTCTCTGCTTTCATGGACATTTGCCTGCAAATGGGCTATACTGTTTTCCATAGGGAGGGGTGCTTATGGTACAGGTCGATCTCATCACCGGGTTTTTAGGCTCCGGAAAGACAACATTTTTACGCAAATATGTACAATATCTTATCCAACAGGGACACAATGTCTGTATTCTGGAAAATGATTTCGGTGCGGTGAATGTAGATGCCATGCTGCTGCAGGACCTCATCGGGGAGCGCTGCGACATCGAAACGATCAGCGGCGGCTGCGACTGCGACACCCATCAGCGCCGCATGCGGACCAAGCTGATCTCGATGGCGATGCGCGGCTTTGACCGGGTGGTCATTGAGCCAAGCGGCATCTTTGATGTGGACGAGTTCTACGACATCCTGCGGGACGAGCCGCTGGACCACTGGTACGCGCTGGGCAATGTCGTTGCAATCGTGGATGCTCGGCTTGAGGACACACTCTCCCCGCAGGCAGAGTATCTGCTGGCCTCGGAGGCTGCCAGCGCCGGGCTGGTGGTCATGAGCCGTGCCCAGCAGGCAAGCCGCGCGCAGGCCGAGGCGGCATCTGAATCGCGCGCTGGCAGCCTGCCGCTGCCCCCGCCGCTTCGATGATGATGTCCTCTGCAAAGACTGGGCCGCGCTGACCGATGCGGACTGGAAACGCATCGACCGCTGCGGCTGGCAGCAGACAAGCTATGTAAAGCTGCATTTTGACGAGCATGAGGCGTTCACCTCGCTGTATTTTCTCGAGCTGGGCCGCACGGCAGAGCAGCTGCAGCGGGCCGCACACACGCTGCTGCAGGGCGCAGGGTACGGCCATATCCTGCGCATCAAGGGCTTCATTCCCGAAAACAGCGGCTGGCTGGAGCTGAATGCCGCCCGGGATGCAATGACCCTGCAGCCGATCCCAAACGGTCAGGAGGTACTGATCGTCATCGGCGAAGGGCTGGATAAGGCTGCCATCGAGGCGGTTGTAAAGCGGTTGTGAATATTTATAGCATCTGAATAAATATGCAAAGCCCGTATCTCTCGCGTTGAGAGATACGGGCTTTGGTTGTTATTCAGCGCACATTTTGCAGACGGTGCGGTTATTCTTCGTCAAAAACCTTCGTCCAGTTGTACTCTTTTCTTGCAGGGCGGCCGCTGTCATTCTGGTCCCTGCGGGCAGTATACGCGCCGATCACGGCGGAGGGCATCAGCAGCGCCTTCTCGACCTCGGACTGAAAGACCAGCTTCGGATTCTTGATCTTGGGATTCTTCATCAAATCCTTCCAGTAGGTGTCATAGTCCATCATGACCGCCATCGCCTCAAACAGAATGGTCAGGCTTTCATAGCGGGCGATGACCTTATTGAGGGCATCCAAAAACTGCATGTTGGCCTTGCCCTCCATCATGCCGTCATCCTTGCCCTTGACATTACGGCGGCAGAAGTAGGCTGTCATCTGCAAAATATCCTCAAAGGCCTCCATCTGGCCGGTCGTCAGCCTTGCCGAGAGCGCCTCGCGGTCGATGTAGCGCAGCAGGGCTGCCGTGATTTCCTTTTTTGTCGCAGCATCGTCCGGTTCCAGCTGGTTCACCGGCTCGGCGTCTGTTTCCACAAAGATCTTGATGTCCAACAGGTCACGCAGCGCCTTGTTCTGGAAGATCAGGATACCCTCCACAATGACCACCTTGGTGGGCTTGATCTCCACCGTCTCGTCGGTACGGTTGTGGATGGCGTAGTCGTACACGGGGCAGTGGATGGTCTCGCCCCGCTTCAGCGCCTTCAGGTCCTCGATCATCAGGTCGGTGTCGAAGGCGTCGGGATGGTCGTAGTTTTGCAGGCAGCGCTCGGCGAAGGGCCTGTCCTGCCGCTTGTAGTAGTTGTCGTGGTGTACCACACTGATGTCGCTGCCGAAGCGTGCAGCCAGATGCTCGGTGAGCGTGGTCTTGCCGCTGCCGGTGCCGCCGGCGATGCCGATGAAAATGGTGTTCATAGTTGCGCCTCCCCGCATTTCTCTGGCTCTATTATAAGAAGCGCGGCCGGGAAAAGCAAGTGCCGGCGCGAAGTGTTGTAAAAAAAGGATGAATTTCCTCGAAATGCAGTTGACGGGCGGCACAAAAATGAGTATGATATGTATTATGTAAATCCAATGCCCGGTATGGAGGTTTTTCATAATGAGTCTGATCAAATGTCCCAAGTGCGGAGAGATGTTCTCCGATAGCTATAAGACCTGCCCCTTCTGCGAGGAGGACGAGGCCTATTACAGCGGCAAGGTGCGTAAGCACAAGGGCCGCCGCGCCGCCGAGAGCCGCCGCCGCAAGGCGCCCAGCATCCTGGGTCCCGTGGCCGTCATCGTTCTGATCCTGCTGGCGGCGCTGGTGGTGTGGCTGATCTTCGGCGACCAGATCAAGGAGGCCATCACTGGCGAGAAGCCCCCCATTACCGATGTGGACAAGCCCGACGACACCATCGACAAGCCTGACAACACGCCCGTCACGCCGACTATCTCCCTGAACCGCACCGTTCTGGTGCTGAACGTGGGCGACAAGGACGAGCTGAAGGTCAACGGCACGGAGGACGCTGCGGCCTGGAGCAGCAGCGCGCCCACCGTGGCCAGCGTCAACTCCGCCGGTGAGGTGACGGCGCTGACCAAGGGCAACGCGGTCATTACCGCCGAGGTGAACGGCGAGTCCGTCACCTGCACCGTCACCGTCAAGGATGAAAGCGACGCGCCGGACGACGGCAGCACCACGACAAAGCCCGACGATGGTAGTACTACCACCAAGCCCAGTGATACCAGCAGCAATACCAAGGTGGATGTGAGTAAGCTGCGGATAGAGACGGATCTTGGAACAAAGCCGATTGAGCCTATTGATGGTGCGTTTGACGTGTCTTTGCCGGAGGGGATCAGTTGTACCTTTACAGTGACGGGTACTGATTTGAAGGCATCGTGGAGCAGCGCGAACAGCTCTATTGCCACTGTGAGTGCAGACGGTGCGGTGAAAACTGTGAGCCGCGGTGAGACTACACTGACCATTAAGATCGGCAGCACGGAAGTCAAGTGTTTGCTGCGCGTGACCAAATGATACACGAAACCGCCGCCATACCCGTGTATGGCGGCGGTTTTTTCCATTTGTTTCCGGGATTTAGAATATCTGATAATTGACGGTTTCTCTGTGGAATGATACAATAGAAAGAACGGAAACCGACGGCGGCTGTTCCGCCGCAAAATACAAAGTGAAGGAGCCGTGATGTATGTACCGTATCGTCAAGAAAGAAGCGCTCAAGCCCACTGTGATCCTCTATGAGATCGAGGCACCCATGGTGGCCAAAAAGGCAGAGCCGGGCCAGTTCATCATTCTGCGCGTGGATGAGAACGGCGAGCGTATCCCCATCACTATCCATGATTATGACCGCGAGAAGGGCACCGTGACCATCATCGTCCAGACCGTGGGCGCCACCACCGAGAAGCTGAGCCACAAGCAGCAGGGCGAGTGCCTGCATGATTTCGTGGGTCCCCTGGGCAAGCCCACTGAGACCGAGGGCAAGAAGAAGGTCTGCGTGGTCGGCGGCGGCGTGGGCTGCGCCATCGCGTATCCTGTGCTGAAGAAATTTCACGACTGCGGCGCCGAGGTCCACGCGGTGGTCGGCTTCAAGAGCAAGGACGTGGTCATTCTGGAGGATAAGTTCAAGGCGGTCTCCTCCGTGCTGAAGGTCTGCACCGACGACGGCTCCTACGGCCGCAAGGGTCTGGTCACCGAGGCGCTGAAGGAGCTGCTGGACGAGGGCAATGTGTACGACGAGATCTTCGCCATCGGCCCCATGGTCATGATGAAGTTCGTCTGTAAGACCACCGAGCCCTACGGCGTGCCCACCACCGTGTCCATGAGCCCCATCATGATCGACGGCACCGGCATGTGCGGCGGCTGCCGCCTGACCGTGGGCGGCCAGACCAAGTTTGCCTGCGTGGACGGCCCCGACTTTGACGGTCACAAGGTGGACTGGGATCTGGCGGTGAAGCGCAACCAGATGTACCACGACTTCGAGGTGCGTAAGCACGAGGAAGTCTGCAATCTGTTCAAGCAGGAGGTAAAGTAAGATGGCTGCCAAGATCAATATGCGTTTGGACAAGAACGAAATGCCCTCCCAGGACCCCAATGTCCGCAACAAAAACTTCCTGGAGGTGGCCCTGGGCTACACCGAGGAGCAGGCGCTGGACGAGGCGGCCCGCTGCCTGAACTGCAAGAACCACCCCTGCGTGGACGGCTGTCCCGTGAACGTGCGTATCCCCGAATTCATCCAGAAGATCGTGGAGAAGGACTACGAGGGCGCCTATCAGGTCATCCATCAGACCAGCTCCCTGCCCGCCGTGTGCGGCCGCGTGTGTCCCCAGGAGAGCCAGTGCGAGATGCACTGCGTCCGCGGCAAGAAGGGCGACCCCGTGGGCATCGGCCGGCTGGAGCGATTTGTGGCCGACTGGCACAACGCCCACAGCACCGAGGCCGCTGCCAAGCCCGAGAGCAACGGCCACAAGGTGGCGGTCATCGGCTCCGGCCCCGCGGGCCTGACCTGCGCCGGCGACCTGGCCAAGAAGGGCTATGAGGTCACGGTGTTCGAGGCGCTGCATCTGGCCGGCGGCGTGCTGGTGTACGGCATTCCCGAGTTCCGTCTGCCCAAGGCCATCGTCCAGAAGGAAGTGGACGGCCTGAAGGCCATGGGCGTGAAGGTGGAGACCAACACCGTGGTGGGCCGCACCATCACCATCGACGAGCTCATGGAGGAGAACGGCTTCGAGGCCGTGTTCATCGGCTCCGGCGCTGGTCTGCCCATGTTCATGCATATCCCCGGCGAGAACCTGAAGGGCGTTTACTCCGCCAACGAGTTCCTGACCCGTATCAACCTGATGAAGGCTTATAAGGACGGCTCCGACACGCCCATCATGCCGCTTCAGGGCAAGAAAGTCGCCGTCGTCGGCGGCGGCAACGTCGCCATGGACGCCGCGCGCTGCTCCAAGCGCCTGGGCGCCGAGGTGTACGTGGTGTACCGCCGCGGCATGGAGGAGCTGCCCGCCCGTCACGAGGAGGTGGAGCACGCCATCGAGGAGGGCGTCATCTTCAAGACGCTGAACAACCCCGTCCAGATCAACGGCGACGAGCAGGACTGCGTCAAGTCCATGACCTGCATCGAGATGGAACTGGGTGAGCCGGATGCCTCCGGCCGCCGCCGCCCCGTGGAGAAGAAGGGCAGCGAGTTCGACCTGAGCGTGGACGCGGTCATCATGTCCCTGGGCACCAGCCCCAACCCGCTGATCAAGTCCACCACCAAGGGACTTGAGGTCAACAAGAAGGGCGGCATCATCGTCAACGAGGAGGGCCTGACCTCCCGCCAGGCGGTGTATGCCGGCGGCGACGCTGTGACCGGCGCGGCCACCGTCATTCTGGCCATGGGTGCCGGCAAGCTGGGCGCAAAGTCCATCGACGAGTACCTGAGCAAGTAAGTACATCGAAAAGGCCCGCTGCAAAGCGGGCCTTTTTATGCCGGAAAGCGGTAAAATTTTACGTTCTCCTTATGGAAAGCGCCGCTGCGCTGTGGTATACTGGGAGCAGCAACAGACGGGAGGGGCCATTATGCCGAAAGACTTTATCGACTTCAACCAGAAAACAGGCTTTATCTGCGACATGGACGGCGTCATCTACCACGGGAACCGGATCCTGCCCGGCGTGGCGGACTTCATCCAGTGGCTGCATGAGGAGAACAAGGAGTATCTGTTCCTGACCAACAACAGCGGCTACACGCCCCGTGAGCTGCAGCAGAAGCTGGCCCGGATGGGACTGGATGTGCCGGAGGAGCATTTCTATACCAGTGCCCTGGCCACGGCGGCCTTCCTGAAGGACCAGGCTCCCGGCTGCTCCGTGTTCGCCATCGGTGAGGCGGGGCTGCTGAACGCCCTGTACGACGCGGGCCTCACCATGAACGACGTGAACCCGGACTACGTGGTGGTGGGCGAGGGCCGCACCTATTCCCTGGATACGCTGACCAAGGCGGTGAACCTGGTCATGGCCGGTGCCAAGCTCATCGGCGCCAACTCCGATGTGTCCGGCCCCATCGAAAGCGGCATTGCTCCGGCCTGCCGCGCTCTGGTGGCCCCCATTGAAATGGCCACCGGCAAGCAGGCCTATTTCTGCGGCAAGCCCAACCCCCTGATGATGCGCACCGGCCTGCGGCTGCAGATCAGCGTGCTGCTGGGACACTTTGTGGGTTCCATGGTCATCACCTCGCTGGCGCTGCGCCTGTTCTACGGCTATCCGTGGGCAACGCTTGCTGTGCGCATCCCTAACGCCCTCATTCTGAGCGCCGTGAACGTTGTGCTGCTGCGCATCCTGCTGGAAAACCGCAGCCTGATGAAGCTGGCAAAGAAATAAAACGAGAACGATTGAAAATGGTTCCGCGTGCGCTGCGCCATAGCCAGAGGAATGAATTTTCTTTTTGTCAATGGGAAACGACTGCGGTCGTTTCCCATTGACCTGTTCACGAAAAGGGGTCGGTACGGGAAATGCTGTTGCCCGCTGCGACCCCACCTGTGAAAAAGCAACTCCGGAAAATCCGCAGATTTTCCGGAGTTGCAAATTTAAAAATAATATTTCCGCTCAATATGCCCAGAGCACAGCGGAGGGCATTCAAAATCATAAAGAGGCAGTATCTATGAACTACGAACAGGCAATGGAATACATCCACGCGGTGCAGTGGGCGGGGCATAAGCCCGGGCTTACCCGCACCCGCACCCTGCTGGCCGCACTGGGCGACCCGCACAAAAAGCTGCAGTTCGTCCATGTGGCGGGCACCAACGGCAAGGGCAGCACGGCGGCCATGCTGGCGTCCTGCCTGCAGGCAGCCGGGTACCGGGTGGGCCTGTTCACTTCGCCCTTCATCAACCGCTTCAACGAGCGCATCCAGATCAACGGGCAGCAGATCCCGGACGAAGCACTGGTGGAACTGGTGGAGCAGGTAAAGCCCGCCGCCGATGCCATGGAAGATGTGCCCACCGAGTTTGAGATCATCACGGCGCTTGGGATGCTCTATTTTGCCCAGCAGAAATGTGAGATCGTGGTGCTGGAGGTGGGCCTTGGCGGCACGCTGGATTCCACCAACGTCATTGATGCCCCGGAGTGCGCAGTCATCACGGCACTGGGTATGGATCATGTGAAGGAGCTTGGCCCCACTCTTGCGGACATTGCCGCCGCCAAGGCGGGGATCATCAAGGAAGGCTGCCCGGTGGTGAGCTACGGCGGCGTGCCGGAGGCAGATATTGTTATCCGCCGCGTCTGTGCTGAAAAGCATGCCGAGCTGACTGAGGTGGATTTCAGCAGGCTGAAATACGAGGGCGGCAGCCTTGACGCGGTGGAGTTCGACTTTGACGGCCTGACGGATGTGCACCTGCCCCTGATCGGCAGCTACCAGCCGCGAAATGCGGCGCTGGCTATCACGGCTCTGCGGGTGATGCGCACCCATGGCTG
>OHQP01000762.1_pt1 | contig 11548 bp, 8 predicted proteins | sample 1578101 | NCBI WGS metagenome assembly OHQP01 (sample SAMEA3879569, study PRJEB24766) | human gut metagenome | biome: human-associated habitat; feature: feces | place: USA | collected 1985/1987 | reverse complement strand
TGACGGGAGCCCGTATCTTTGCCGAAGAGTATAACGTGACATGTATAGGACTACCCGGTACGATTGACAATGATTTATATGGTACTGATTTCACCATAGGATACGACACGGCATTAAATACAATTGTTGAATGTGTGGATAAAATAAGAGACACCGCAACCTCACACGACCGCATTTTCTTTGTCGAGGTGATGGGACGCGACGCCGGTTTCCTCGCCCAGAACAGCGCAATAGCCTCGGGAGCCGAGGCCGCCATTATTCCGGAAGACCGGACGGATGCGGATCAGCTGGAGACTTTTATCGGACGCGGATTCCGGAAGACCAAGAACAGCAGCATCGTCATCGTGACGGAAAGCCCGGGCAATAAGAATGGCGGAGCCATGCACTATGCCGACCGGGTAAAAAGGGAATACCCCGGATATGATGTCAGGGTCTCTATCCTGGGACATCTACAACGGGGAGGAGCGCCAAGTGCCAACGACCGCATATTGGCCAGCCGGCTGGGTGAGGCCGCCATACAGGCCCTGATGGAGGACCAGCACAATATCATGGTAGGCATACATAACAATGAGATTGTCTATGTTCCTTTTGACCAGGCTATCAAGAACGACAAGCCCATTGACAAAAACCTGATCCGTGTCCTTAACGAGTTGTCCATATAAAATGTTACTCCTATGTCGGAAGTTGCCCCTTTAATATCAGACCTTGCCACTATCTTGATTATAGCCGGTATCATAACCGTCATTTTCAAATGGCTGGGACAGCCGGTCATAGTGGGATATATTGTGGCCGGTATTATGGCAGGTCCTTCCATTTCCCTATTCCCGACTGTTTCCGACCAGGCCAATATCAAGATATGGGCGGATATCGGTGTTATTTTCCTCCTGTTCGCCATAGGACTGGATTTCTCGTTCAGAAAGCTGATAAGTGTGGGAGCCTCGGCCATATTCTCCACTGTTATCATCGTCTGCGGCATGATGTTCCTGGGATATACGGCAGGCAATGCGATGGGCTTCTCACACACGAGCTGTATCTTTCTGGGCGGAATGCTGTCCATGTCCTCCACCGCCATCGTATTCAAAGCATTCAGTGACATGGGGCTTCTCGATCAGAAATTTACCGGTATTGTCCTGGGGATACTAATCATTGAGGACGTGGTGGCGGTAATCATGATGGTGGTCCTCTCCACATTGGCTGTAGGCAAGCATTTTGAAGGCTTCGAAATGCTGGAGAGCATATTGAAACTTGCGGCCTTTCTTATTTTCTGGTCAGCATTGGGAATCTATCTGATTCCTACCCTTCTGAAAAGATTGAACCGCTTTATTAGCAATGAAATACTGTTGACAACCTCCCTGGGACTATGCCTGGGAATGGTGATGATAGCGACAAAGGCGGGATTCTCCGCCGCGCTGGGTGCGTTCGTCATGGGATCCCTGCTGGCAGAAACAGATAAAGCGGAAGAAATCGCACATATCGTGCAACCGGTAAAGGACCTGTTCGCCTCCGTTTTCTTCGTATCAGTGGGAATGATGATCGACCCTGCCATGATATGGGAATATGCCGTTCCTGTTTTTATCCTGACGGCACTGGTCCTATGCGGGCAGGTCCTGTTCGGGAGTTTCGGCGTGTTGCTTTCCGGACAACCGCTAAAGATTGCGATACAAGCCGGCTTTTCCCTGGCACAAGTGGGTGAGTTTGCGTTCATCATCGCTTCGTTAGGAATCAGTCTGAATGTAATGGACAAATACCTTTATCCGGTCATAGTGGCAGTATCGGTCATCACCACTTTCCTTACTCCTTATATGATAAGACTGTCGGATCCCGTCTACTGTTTTGCAGACAGGCACTTGCCACAATTCCTGAAAGATTACCTGACGCATTATTCTTCTGGAACAATGACCACAAGACATCAAGGCTCCTGGCACAAGCTCATCAGGTCCATGTTGGTATCCGTCACCCTTTATCTGGTGGTATGCCTGTTTTTCATAGCGCTGTTCTTCTCCTATGCGTATCCTCTGGTAATGGGACGTATTCCGGGGATGAAAGGAAGCCTGCTGAGCTTCGTTCTTGTCCTCCTTATCATATCCCCGTTTTTGTGCGCCATCATCATGAAGAAAAACAATTCCGTCGAATTCCGCAAACTTTGGGCGGACAACAGGTTCAACAGGGGGCTGCTGGTATCAATGATAGTGATCAAGGTGTTGATCTGTATCATTATCGTAATGGGTATCATCATCCGTCTTTTCAATGTCGCTTTGGGGTCAGGACTGATATTATCTTTCCTGATCATTGTCGTTATCTATTTTTCCAAGCGGATACGGAAACGATCGCTAAGTATGGAAAAACAGTTCCTCGAGAATTTCCAGGGTACAGCCGGGACATTTCCACAGGAAGAACCGGAAACAGGAGAAACCTCCACAGAAAAAAATCATGAACTATCAAATAAGTAAAATGTTATGGAATATTCAAGTTATCATGTAAACGTCCCACAATGGAGGGAGATTACAGTCGGTTCACACCTTCCGGCAGAATTGCGGAGATTTGCGGAGATGGCACATAATCTTTGGTGGACCTGGAACGAGGATGCGAAGAGTTTATATAGTGGTTTGAACCCGGAACTATGGGAAGAGGCGGAACAGAATCCGGTACTGTTTCTGGAACGGATGGATTATGAAGAGCTGGAGGCACTGACACATGACGGAAACTTCATGCGTAAGATGGAAAACGTATATTCCACTTTTAAGGCGTATCTTGATGTGGAGCCGGACCACAGCCGTCCGTCAGTTGCCTATTTCAGCATGGAATATGGTCTGGACAGGGTTCTTAAAATCTATTCCGGCGGTCTGGGCATATTGGCAGGTGACTATCTGAAGGAAGCTTCGGACAGTAACGTAGACCTCTGCGCTGTAGGGCTTTTATATCGTTATGGCTATTTTGACCAGGCTCTGGCGATGGACGGGCAGCAACAGGTTCATTATGACCCACAGAATTTCGGGCAGCTTCCGATAGAGAAAGTGATGCAGCCTGACGGGCGACAACTGGTAATCCATGTTCCCTATGCCGACAGTTTCACGGTCCATGCCAATGTATGGAAGGCCAATGTGGGACGTGTTTCCCTCTACCTGCTGGATACGGACAATGAACTGAACAGCGAGTTCGACCGTCCGATTACCCATCACCTGTATGGCGGTGACTGGGAAAACCGGCTCAAGCAGGAAATACTGCTCGGCATCGGAGGAATGATGACATTAAAAGTATTGGGCATCGAGAAAGATGTATATCACTGCAACGAGGGGCATGCCGCACTGATCAATATCCAGCGGTTATGCGACTATATATCCGAAGGCCTGGACTTCGGACAAGCCATGGAACTGGTTAGGGCTTCCTCGCTTTACACTGTGCATACACCTGTGCCTGCCGGCCATGACTATTTCGATGAGGGGCTTTTCAATAAATATATGAAAGGATATCCTGATAAGCTGGGCATTACGTGGGACGAGTTGATGAACCTCGGACGGCAAACTCCGGGCAACAAGGGAGAACGTTTCTGCATGTCGGTATTCGCCTGCAAAACCAGCCAGGCGGTAAACGGTGTCAGCAAGCTGCACAAGTCCGTTTCACAGCAGATGTTCGCGCCTCTCTGGAAAGGCTATTTCCCGGAAGAGAACCATGTGGGCTATGTGACGAATGGCGTACACTTTCCCACTTGGTGTACGGCGGAGTGGAAAAAGCTGTTTAAGGACAATTTCGATGAGAATTTCATGAACGACCAGTCCAATCAGGAAATATGGAAAGGCGTTTATAATATACCCGATGAAGAGATATGGAACATGCGGAAAAGGTTGAAAACCAAACTGATATCCTACATCAAGTGGAAATGCGGCCGGGACTGGCTCAAAAGCCAGGTTGACCCGGCATTGGGTGTCTCCATTTTCGAGAAGTTTAATCCGAATGCTCTTCTTGTCGGCTTCGGAAGGCGCTTTGCAACTTACAAAAGAGCTCATCTTTTGTTTACCGATTTGGATCGTCTGGCGCGGATTGTGAACAATCAGGAACATCCCATACAGTTTGTCTTTGCAGGAAAAGCCCATCCAAACGACACTGCCGGGCAAGGGCTCATCAAGCAGATTGTGGAGATATCCCGCCGTCCTGAATTCTTGGGTAAAATCATCTTCCTTGAGAATTATGACATGGACCTGGCACGGCATCTTATTTCTGGGGTTGACATCTGGATGAATACTCCCACCCGTCTTGCGGAGGCTTCCGGAACTTCCGGTGAGAAGGCTCTGATGAACGGCGTACTCAACTTCTCCGTGCTGGACGGTTGGTGGTACGAAGGCTACCGCAAGGAGGCGGGATGGGCCATCACCGACAAGGCCACCTATCAGGATGAACAGTACCAGAACCAACTGGATGCGGAAACAATTTATTTCCTGCTGGAACATAATATCCTGCCGTTATATTATGAACGGAAAGAAAAAGACTATCCGGAAACCTGGGTCAAGTACATCAAGAACTCGGTTGCGCAAATAGCTCCCCGCTTCACGATGAAAAGACAGCTGGATGACTACTATGACGGATTTTACAACAAGTTGTCGGAACACTTTCATGTTTTGGCGGCGGACAATTATGCAAAGGCGAAAACGCTTGCCGGCTGGAAGGCAGCTGTCGACAGCAGATGGAATGCCGTGGAAATCGTTTCCGTGAATGCGGGAAAAGGATTGGACGCCACGGTGGAGGCTGGTAAGGAATACGAGATGACGGTCGTCATTGACGAGAAAGGGCTGGACAACGCGATCGGATTGGAATCGGTCATTATACGGCATGAGGAGAATGAGGATCGCATCCATGAGGTCATTCCTTTTTCTTTGACATCCAAAGACGGAAACCTATACACTTTCAAGGCAATAACCAGAATGTTCAGCGCTGGAAGCTTCAAACAGGCATTCAGAATGTATCCCAACCATCCCCTGTTACCTCACCGGCAAGATTTTTGTTATGTACGATGGTTCTGAACGGACATGAATAAGCAAGAGTTACTGACAAATGGACGGTGTAAGAAGAAGGCGGACCGAGAAACCGTCTGGCCGGTTGTCATCATGAACTTCACCGGTGTGTATGCCCATGAGGTATTTGCACGGAACAATCAGTTCATTTGGCTAGACTGCCGTCACCTTTCTGGAACGAGAGGTTACTGTGACAAGGAGGGGATACGAAAATTGAAGCGGGTGATTGCCGGTTATCCAGCGGAAGGTATCCATTTCATTGATTCGGGCAATTATCATTACCTGACCAAATTATGGACAGACAAACTTCGAGTTCCGTTCTCTCTGATTGTATTCGACCATCACCCCGACATGCAGCCTCCCTTGTTCAAGGGCATGCTTTCTTGTGGGAGCTGGGTAAAAGACATGTTAGACTGGAATATGCTTTGCAAGAAAGTGGTGATAGTCGGTGCATCGGACAAACTGATACGCACCGTACCGGAAGAATACGGACAACGAGTCAGTTTTTATAGCGAAGCGACGTTAGCTCACGAGAAGGGCTGGCGCAATTTCTCCTCTGCGTATATTGAAGGACCGGTTTACTTGTCCATAGACAAGGATGTCCTGAACCCGGCATCCGCAGTAACAGACTGGGATCAAGGGTCTTTCAGCCTGCAGGAACTGGAGGAATTACTGGCAATTGTCCTTCGAAAGGAACGTGTAGTCGGCATTGATATCTGCGGGGAATGCTCCGCAACGCTTACTTTGTTTGAGGAGAGGCGGGAAGCCACCGTGGACAGCCGGGCGAACAAGGAGCTGCTCAAACTCATACAGTCATTCTCCTGTTTTTTATAAAGCTGTTGGATATTGTTAATTATATTATCACATAAACCATATTTTATTATTATGATGAAAACAATTGTTCGTAAAATCGGTCTGGTTGCACACGATGCAATGAAAAAAGACATGATAGAGTGGGTTCTCTGGAACTCGGAACGTCTGATAGGACATAAATTCTATTGTACGGGTACAACCGGTACACTAATTAAAAAAGCCCTTGAAGAAAAACATCCTGAAATCAAATGGGATATCACAATCCTGAAATCTGGTCCTTTAGGAGGTGACCAGCAAATTGGTTCGCGGATCGTAGAAGGAGAAATAGACTATCTGTTCTTTTTTACAGATCCGATGACACTACAGCCGCACGATACGGATGTGAAAGCATTGACCAGACTGGCTGGAGTTGAAAATATTGTTTTCTGCTGTAACCGTTCGACTGCGGACCACATTATTACGAGTCCCTTATTCACTGACCCAACTTACGAACGTATTCACCCGGATTACACCAATTACACGCAGCGTTTTGAAAACAAGGGAATCATATCTGAAGCAGTGGAGCAAGTGAAAAAGCGGAGGAATAAAAGTGAGAATAACATTTCTAAATGAACTGTAATAAGTAGTAGAATATTTATAAGGCTATCTAAGAAACAAGTTGTTTACATCTTTCAGAATAGGTATCAGCTGAATAGTAATCTGCTAAGTTTGTGTCAAAACGTTGGCACAAACTCTTTTATATTTTACAGTTCTGCTATATTTTCTTTTGGCTATGCTGCTTTTTCCTCATGCATTTGGCAACAAGTTGCTATATTCCAATTATATCGGGTTATAAATAGTCCCATAAACATATATTTGGCAACTGTAATGAGCCCCTTTCCTTCTTTTATCAGTTTAGCACACATTTTTTTGATATTAAAGGCTATAGCAAAGAAAGCAAAGTCCATTGTAACCTTGTCTTCTCCCACATGCCGGAATCTTCTGTATGCCATGTTGTATTTCATTTGTCCAAACACAGCCTCTGGTTCTATACACCTCCTGCCTCTATGCTTGATACCTTCTTCTGAGAGCAACCTTTCCCGTGCCTGCCGTTTGTATTGATTTAATCGGTGGTTGACTTCTATAATACGGTTCCCCCGAGCTTTAAAACAACTGCCACGCAAAGGGCAACCTTCGCATCTTTTTGCTTTATACCGGGCACTTTCGGTGATGTATCCGCTCGCTGTCTTGTCACGTTTGGTTCCTATACGGTTCATGTGCTGTCCCATAGGACAAACGTAATAATCCTCCCCCTCATTGTAATGGAGACTTTCGGCATGGAACGGGTTGGGAGTATAACGGGGACGCTGTTCTTTATGGAAGTAATTGTACTTGATGAAGGCTTCTATCCCATTCTCCTGCATGAACCGGTAATTTTCTTCCGAACCGTAACCGGAGTCTGCCACACAGATATTCGGTAAACGGTTATAGCGGTACTGGAAAGAGTGGAAAAAAGGTATGAGGGTCAGTGTATCGGTAGGGTTGGGAAACAGACGGAAGTCTGTGATGAATTGGTTTTCAGTACCTATTTGCAGATTATATCCGGGTTTGGTCTGCCCGTTCTTCATGGCATCTTCTTTCATGCGCATGAATGTGGCACCAGGATCGGTCTTGGAATAGGAGTTACGTTCTCCAAGGGTATCAAGGTGATTGTCGTATTCTATCAGCTTGTCACGATACCCTTCAAGTTCCCTGACCTGCTTCTTCTTTTTGCGCAGGGCTTTCTTTTCTTCCTTATCCTTTGTTGCAGGCTGGCGTTCCAGGGCTTCTTTAAGTTCATCCACTATGTCAGAGAGCCTGCAGGAAGTAAACTCCACGGATGTGTCTTTTATAGAGTTCTCCTGTGCAATGGCTTCATCCACCTGCTCCAAGAGAATACGGATTTTATCCATTAGTCTCGTACGGTTCCGTTCGACTGTCTTGCGCCAGACAAAAGTATATTTGTTGGCTTTGGATTCAATCTTGGTGCCGTCGATATACTCCACATCAAGGCTGATGAAACCTTTATCGGCAAGGACAAGAACCAACTGGGTAAATACATTATTTATTTCCTCCTTTACACGGTTACGAAAACGGTTGATCGTGATAAAATCCGGATGCTCATTACCGGCAAGCCAAATATAATGAATGTCACGAAGGAGGTGCTTCTCTATTTTACGGCAAGAATAGATATTATTCATGTAGGCGTAGATTATCACCTTAAGCATCATTTTAGGATGATAAGGACAACGGCCCGTTTCCTTATAAAGCTTCTTGAAACTCTCAAGATTGAGGTTGTCAATAACAGCATTCACGATGCGGACCGGGTCGGTCGCAGCTATGTTTTCATCAATTCTTTGTGGAAAAAGAACGGTTTGGTTGGGAATGTAAGGACGAAAATGTAACTTTGCCATAACGAAAAACTTTATACCTAAAGATACGAAAACTTTGGGTAATAACAAAGCCCGGGCTTGAGAAAGTCTGGGCTTTGCACATAAAAAAGCTGTGTCAGCGTTTTAACACAACCTCATGCAGATACGGTAATACATCCTGCGCTTGTCTGTCCGGGAAGAGTCAATCCAACCGTATTTTGTCCTACGTGGTTCCGTGGTGATGGTCGCCAGTTCACTGTTCCATGTCCGGCAATGGTGGCAACACATATTGCGCAAGCCAGCCAGAATGAGAATCTATGAACTGAACATCGGGACTTGCAAACCAAAATGTTGGGCGATACGTTTTTTATCACATTATCTTTCAGGTTCGTGTAAATCCTGCAAAGTAATCATCCATGCAGGCGGATAATCGTCTGTATAAGCGGAACGGAAATGGAGTATAAAGTCTTCCTTTGATTTTTTCAATTCCGCATCTATCGTGTCCTGTGTGTATCGGAAGCTCTGCATATTGAAAAAATATGTAGGGTTGGTAATCCAAAACAAATCGTTAAAATATTCGCTGACCGCATTGGTTATGCAACTGCAGATAGCCACTTCTATTTTCTCTATCTCGGTAAAGAACAACAACCTTAGTTTGCGGTCGAAACGATACATGTTCAACGCCTGCACGAAAGTTGCCCCCAGCTTGTACAGATGTTGTTCCTTGGGAAACTTCAGCAACGGATAGAAGTAAGCACTTAGACGGAAATAATCGATATTGTAAATATACCCGGCGGCTTTTTCCTCGTCCGCTATTAACAAACCTCTATTTTTTAAAAGGACAATATGCTGTTGTGGGAAGTAGAATGTTTTAGTAAACAGTTGTTTCATAGGTGTATATAAAAAAACGACCCGCCTATTTGAGCATTGTTAAGAGGCTTGGCAGGTTCTATTGGTTCCAAACATAGAACTTATCTCTTAAATTACAAAATATATCCGGAAATAATTTTGTGATAAGTGCGACATTGCCGCACTTATTTATCTGTATTGCCGGGATTACGGGTACAAGACCTCGAAATCCCGTGGGCTGCCGCCGTCTGTCAAGTCGTTCATAATCGGTACCACCTGTCAGATAAGTACATAAACCTATCATTAATATGTCTGACAACAAGTGCAGAGAACGACCCGTCACACGAGGATCGGTTACTTCTGAAAAATAAGAAATAGTATTTATTCGACAAAGATGATGCTATCAATCATGAATCAAAAATTTTGGTGCAGTTACCCTGAATATTTTTTGGGAAAGCCATAAGAAACTGTTTAAAAATTATTGAAAATAAATGTTATAGCAACAATTAATATATTGCAAATCAGCAGGTTAATTTAATATTTATTCTTAACTTTATGAGTACCAATCAATTAAAGTTATGGAACAATACTCAACTAACCTTACTGATAAACAGTGGCAAGTTATAGAAAAAATTATAAATCTACAAGAAAGGAAGCGAAAACATTCTCTCAGAAACATCATGAATGCGATTTTGTATCTTCTCAAAACAGTCTGTCAGTAGCGCATGATTCCCAAGGATTTTGCTCCGTGGGAGAGCGTATACTACTATTGCAGCAAGTGGAAAAACGAAGACATCATTGAGGAACTCCTTGATAAACTTCGCTCTATGGTACGCATCCAGTCTGGTCGCAACGAAAGCCCCAACATGGGCATCATAGACTCACGAAGTGTTAAGACTTCACATCATGTAGATTCTGTTCGAGCACTTGACAGCAACAAGAAGATTAAGGGCAGAAAACAGCATATAATCGTTGATAACCAAGGACTTCTGATGTCTGTAGCTGTGCATGAAGCCAATATTCATGACAGCAAGGGTGCTCCGAAAGTCATGGAGAAACTATCCTACAAATTTCCTCGTCTTGCCAAAAGTCTTGCGGATGGTGGCTATAGAGGAAGCCTTGCAGATTAGATATTTGACAAATTCAAATGGGGACTTGAAGTCGTTCTCAGACCTGATGAATGCCCGTCAAAGTTTAAAGTCATTCCGAAACGATGGATTGTTGAAAGAGCATTCGCATGGCTGGAAAACTTCAGAAGGCTGACGATAGACTACGAGTTTCATGCTGATACTGCAGAGGCTATGATTCAACTTGCTTTTTGCAAAATCATGCTTAACAAAATTATTGTGTAATTTTTAAATAGCTTCTAAGTTTATCAGCAAAAACTATAGAGAGAAATATAAACGACAGCGGCGTTTATAAAAATACTACAATGGTACTTGCAACAGCTGCAACATATAAGTTCTACAAAAAAATATAGTGACTAAAACGTAAGCATCCGAAGAACTACACATTGCACAGCCTACTGGCGTAAAAAATGTGCTGCCGAAAATACAGTCTCAAACAGGAGTTGGCTCCCATCAGTTTCAAGCAATCCACTACAGAACTGACCTTGGTAGAACAGATACCACAGGGTGTAGCCCTGCTTTTCCCCAACGGGCTCCGTGCCCACTTCGGGAGCGAATCTGAGAAATTGTTGATAGAACTGCTAACCCACCCTATCATAAGAAGGCAACGCATGATGAGCTATTGAATCTGCTTCCACATCAGTGGAAGTTGTAACATCCGGAAAGTGTGTTGACCAAACAGGCTATAGAATCTGGCAACTAATCTCAATTACAACATATAGGTTCGACAAAACAATAGCGACTGCAGCTATTAGGTTTATAGTGACAGTCGCTATTGGTGTATAGAAAGGTTCAAAACCAGTAGTTCTTCGGATGCTTACTATCAACCTACAAGACTATAGATATTCTACAAAAAAATTGGGGCATTTGGCTATTAGCAGCCAAATGCCCCAAAATATATAAAATACCCTTAGGTATAAAGTTCAATCCATATTATTTATATACGATTTGAGTAAATTCATTCTTTGTCAGATTAGGAATATCCTGCCCTGTCTTCAAGTAGAGAGTTTTCAATTTTGAACCACGACGCACATCCAATGTTTTCAACGCAGAACACTCAGATACATCAATGGATTCAACATTGTCATATTCAGCATACCAACCAGACAACATCAAATTAAAAGATTCTATTACTGAAGATACAATCTTAATATCAGATACATACAAATATGAAGTACCTAAAGAAAAGTTTTCAACAGGATTATCTCCTAAATCATACTCTGCCACATATCGATTTGTAAAAAAAGTAAGAGTTTTAACTTTATGCAAGCCTGAAATATCCAATTTAACCATGTTTGAAACATTCCCTAAAGCAAGCTTTTCCAAATTAGGAAAAGCTTCTATACCTTTCAAATTTTCTATT
>OHQP01000760.1_pt1 | contig 11599 bp, 13 predicted proteins | sample 1578101 | NCBI WGS metagenome assembly OHQP01 (sample SAMEA3879569, study PRJEB24766) | human gut metagenome | biome: human-associated habitat; feature: feces | place: USA | collected 1985/1987 | reverse complement strand
CTTAGGTGGTGGAGTAGTGGCAGTAAATGCCCACAGCCTTGGAGGGATAAACACTGCACAGACCATAGCTGCGGTAGCCGTATTTCCAGCTGTCCGCATCGGGATTTGCCGCAGGGGAAATGATCTTGGGCACAGCGTGCTTGGTGAACTGGAGCACCGCTCCCTTGTGAACTATCATAAAGTTGATGTTTTTGCCATCAGTGTCCTTGGCATAGCCGCCGTCAGTCTCCCCCGATGTGGTGCCGTCATTGAGCTTTATCTTGGTGTAAAATCTGGACTGGGGAACAGTCACTATCTTGTCAAAGGAAGCAAGCACCGCACGGGATTTTGTGGTGTCCATGTCGTCGATAAGTCCTTTGAGCACAGGAGTGATGAACAGCACTCTGTCCTCGGAAGGAACCTCCGCCGCATCAAGAGCAGATACCGCAGTTCTCACCGCAGCCACAGCGTCCGCACCTGTGGAAAGCGCCGCAGATGCGGAGCCGATGCCCGTTGTGCCCGCAAAGGAAGCAAAGCGGAAGGCATCAAGCTCAGGCACAGCCTTTGTGCGCACAAACTCCCCCGCAAGGGAACCGAAAGCAATGCTCTGGCTCTCCTCGTTGTCCATAGCATCAACGCTGAACATACGTCCTCTCTCGTAGTTGAACTGAACAGTCTGCCACGAAAGGGAAACATCGCCAGCCACATATCCGCTTGAACGGGAGTAGTCTGCAAGCCCGTCCATGGTGAGCTTGGGAATAACTATCTCGTTGGCATTTGCCCCCTCTCTTGCAAGGGAAGCGTCCGACTCAAGAACAGCAGTTCTCGCATTTTCCTTGTACGCCTCATCAAGAAGCGCAGCGTATTTCTTAGCAAGTGTAATTGTGTTAGCCATAATTTTTACCTTTCCTTTCAAATTTCATTTTGATTTGTCAGTGAATTACTTAAGTCCGAAAGCCCTGCGCAGTACATCATCACCGTTCCCTTCCCTGCGTGACCTTACTCCCGTGGATATCTTCTGACCCGAGCCGCCGAATTTAGATATCCTGCCGAATATATCTCTCGCCGCCTCTTCAAAGCTCACTCCCCCCACAGCACGGGCGGAAGCCGCACAGATAATGTCCTCCGCCAGCTCACGGGGAATGCCCTCCCTCTCGCAGAAAAGCTGATTGCGAAGCTTTGCATTTTCAGCCGTCAGAGCCGCCACCTGCTCTTCAAGGGCATGGATATCAGCTGCGTCAGCAACGTCAGCAACGTTAACACCGTCAGCAACGTCAACATCTCCATTGCCCTCATCGGGAGAGATATCCCCACCCATATCTGTAATTTCATTTACAGACTTCTCGTTTTCTTCATTCATACCTTTTCCTCCTTTTTGATCCTTTCTATCTCAGCCAGTGCGTCCTCCTCCGAGCAGTCCAGCACAGCCATGACCGCCGAAAGCCTGCTTTTAAGCCCCGCCGATACAAGCCTTACGTTCTGGTCGATTATCTCGCCCTTATCCACCGTCTGCCTGTCGGAAAAAACCACCCTGACGGAAATATCACCCTTTGGTATCTCGCCGCACAGCATTCCGCATCGGATAATGCTCTTCACCGTGCTTTCGATAAGCTCCGCCGCAAGGCACCTGTTCTGCTGCATTGTGATCTCCGTGCGTGTCTCCATGCTCTTGACCTCAGCCGCCGTTTTAAGCCCGCCCGAGGTGCTGAACGAAAGCGTTCCCGCTGAAAGCCCCGTCTGGAAGCAGAGAATATCAAGCAGCGCATTTCAACGTGCTCCGAAACTCTCAGCTCGCAGGTGTTGTCGGATATTTTCAGGTCCTTTTCCTCGTCGCATTTAAGCGCCTGATACACTTCATCGTCCGTGTCGAAATACCTGCTTATCCTGCCCGTGTCGGGGTCAACCACCGTCCTGATGCAAGATGAGGGCACGATTATCCTCTTGCGCCCCAGCACAAACTCCCGTGAGAAGCTGTCAAATGCTATGTCGAGAGCTTTCAGAGTGTCGGTGCAGTTTGCAAAGCAGCTCAGCCCCAGCATGGTCTCATCGGAGAGATTGTTCGCCCCCGCAGGTCGGAAGTACCCGAAAAGCGGCTCGCAGATGTCATACTCCGAATGTTCCGAAAGCCCATCAAACATCGTCTCCACAGGTATCTGCTCCCCAAGATATCCGTCACGGGAGGAAAACAGCGCCCTGTCCGTGAAAATGCCGCTGCCGTCTGCTCCCTGCCGCTCAAAAAGAGTAAACGCCTCGCCGCCTTTGTAAAATCTGCTGCGAAATATGCCCTCCTTTATGCTGCCGCAGAAGCCGCCCACAGGAATAAAGCTGTCCGCCGATATGTAGTCGATGCCAATGTCCCCGTCAATGAAAACCTTGAGCGCACCTCCGCCCAGCGCATAAGCACGGCTGAAAAACGAGGGCATATTTTCCCAGAAGCCGTTGTCCTGGAGCACCCTTTCAACCAGCTCCTGCTGGCGGTGGTCGGCGCAGTAAATATCCGCCTGACTGCTGAACGTAAGCGCCGCCAGACTGTCGCACAGCACCTTTGCGCCGCCAAGCATGCTCATACGCCGCTCGCCCTTGCCGTAAAGCCCCGAGCGCTTCACATACGCCCAAGGCGGCTCACCCTTGTAAATATCGGCGCAGGCAGCTATCACCGTGCGGTAATATTCCTCTTCGTGGGGGATTTTCGCCTGGGGGAACGCCCTCTGCGCCTCCGAAATTATGCCCAATCACATCATTCCTTTCTATCTCATAACATCAAGGATATCCTTCATTCTCCGCTCCGTGGAATACTCCTGAGCGTCAAGGCTGTCAATGTTCACACTGCCGTCGTCCAGCCGCCTGTCAAGGCTTCCGCCCTCCCACACCGCCTGAGAAAATGCGGCAATAGTGTTCTTGCACTGCGCAAGAATTTTGTAGCGGCCGTCGCTTAAAACAGCATTGTAAAACCTTATTCTCTGGCTTATCTCGCCCTTTCGGGCGTTGTGTATCTCCACAGGCAGCCTTTCACGTATCGCAGCATTCTGCAGTCCTCTTATAAGCACCTGCTCCGCACTGTCGCAGTAAATATCCCTGAGCATGGGATATTTTTTCCTGACCCTTTTAACAAAATCCGCAAAATCCCGCTCCAGCTCCGCAGGGGACATTATCCCCTTTCGGTAATACTCCTCCAGAGTGTATATCTGCCTGTACCCCGCCGTGTAACCCGTCACGTTGAACGCCGTGGCAGAGCCGTTTCCGCCGAAATCCACACCCATATCCGCCATGATGATGTTCTTTGCCATTTTGCAGATGAATTTCTCAGGACAGTCCGCAAACTGCCTGTAAATGACCCCCTCAGCATTTTTCCACAGCCCCAGGATAAAGCGGTCGTAATAAACCGTCCCCGCATATTCCCTTTTCAGCGCCTGAGCAAATCCCTTGGGCAGAGCCGGATTATCGTCAATGGTGAAGCCAGATACCCTTACGCTGCCGCCCGGCACCCCTTTGTCAAGAAATTTCTTGAACCAGTGGGAGGGAGACGCAGGATTGCAGCTGCCGTCAAAAACCGAAGTCTCCCTGTCCAGCCTTGAACCTATCATTCTGAAAACGCCCTCGCTCCATGTGGTTATCTCATCGCCGTAGCAGTAGGAAAGGCTTGACCCCTGGAGCTTGTCCGCATTGCCGCTGCGCCCCGCACCGATAACAAAGCAGTCCCTGCCGAAAAGCCGCACATATCCGCCGCCCTTGACACGCCCCACAAGCTTCTCGCCGTATATCCCACGCATGGGCGAAAGGATATTCCGCTCAACGCTTGCCACCGTGTTGCCCACTATGGCGATCCCGCCCCGAGGGTCGCTGATAAATATTCGCTGGGGAATGCGGTAGTAGTCAAGATACGTTTTTCCCGACCGCACTGCCCCCACCGAGATGTTCCAGCGGCAAGGCTCCCTTATGGTAACGCTCAGCACGCTTTTCTGTTTTTCAGTCAGTCCCAAAGCCGTCCTCCCCGAAAAATTTTTTCAGATTTTCCACCGCTTCCTCCTCAGAGATATCGCCGCCGAACACGCCATAGATCTTGCCCAGAAGCTCCAGCGCACGGAGCTTGTCATAAAGCTTCACCTCAATGCCCTTTGTGCCTGCCTTTATGGAAGCCACAGCCTTTGCCGACTGCCTGTTGAGCAGAGCCGTGTCCGTCACCGTCATGACCTGTCCCCTTTCGGGCAGCGTTTCAAGGGAAACGAACTTGGTGAAGTCGGAAAAAGCCACAGCCGCAATCTCCCCGATTATTTTGTCCTTTGATATTTTCCTCAACAGCGCCCTCCTTTCTTGTTGCACTACGCAAATAAGAACTTAAAAATAATTTTCCCATATGTACTCCCTGAGCAAATGTCCGTACTCCGCAAGGAAACCCCTTATGATATTGTCACGCACATTTTCAACAAGCTCTTCAATAAAGCAGTCCAGACACATTCCGAAGCGCTCGCACTCCTCACGCTCCGTACTTTCCTCACACACAGGGCAGTACAAAACCTTTTCCATACGCCTCACCTCCTTATAATTTAGCACTATGCAATTTTAAACTTGCAGTTCTTATTTGCATCTCGCAAAATTATAATACCACACTATCCTGCGATTGTCAATAGCATTGCGCAAAATTCCTGCTGTTTTTTGCAGATTTGTGGAATATATGCAAAAAATGCCGGTACACTTATTGCATTATGCAATTATATTCTAAGCAAAACAAAAAAAGCCGAGCTTCCGCCCGACTTTTTTATACTAATCACCAATAAAACTATAGACAAAAAAATCATCGCATGATCCATATACGCAAGATCATGCTCGATTTTTTGTATAGCTTTTAATTGGAGCTTAGTATTAACTTCTTTTTCTGATAATGGTATGGCAGGGAAAATCAATTCCCGTTGTGTTGGGCATGGAAAACTTCATCGCCGCATGGCAGGTGTTTTCGACCTGATTGCCCTCAGCGTCGGTTATCTCGGTTACTGTGTATTCCACAGGTCTGCACGAGGGAGCAAGTATCTCCAGCTTGTCGCCCAGCAGGAACTTGTTCCTCTGCTCCGCATATATGCGGCCGTTTTCGCACTTATCCACCACAGCGCACACATCATAGGAGCGGATATATCCGCTGTCCTCATAATACTGTCTGCACTCTGAGGGGTGTCCGAAGAAAAATCCTGTGCAGTAGTCACGGTGGCTCACCTTGAATACCTCGTCCCTGATGTAATCGGGGAGCTTGTAGTCATCGGGATGCTCTTTGTACCAGTCAACCGCCATTCTGTAAGCATTTGTTATCACCGAAACATAGTAGGCGGACTTTGCACGTCCCTCTATTTTCAGTGAGGTAACTCCCGCCTTTACCAGCTTGTCGATGTGGTCTATCATGCACATATCCTTGGAATTGAGAATGTAAGTGCCCTTTTCGTCCTCGAAAATTGGGAAATACTGCCCCTCTCGCTTTTCTTCCATGAGATGATATCCCCATCTGCACGGCTGAGCGCACTGACCCCTGTTTGCGTCACGGTTCACAAGGTAAGAGGAAAGCAGGCATCTGCCAGAGAATGACACGCACATAGCACCGTGAACGAATACCTCTATCTCCATATCCGCAGGGGATTTTGCACGTATCTCCGCCACTTCGTCAAGGCTCAGCTCACGGGCAAGCACCACACGCTTTGCGCCCATGTTGTAAAGCTCATTGGCAGTGACATAATTCACAATGCCCGTCTGAGTGGACATATGGATCTCCATATCGGGAGTGTATTTCTTTATCAGGGATAAAAGTCCCAGATCCGCAACGATGGCAGCGTCAACGCCAACCTCGTATGCGTATTTGATGAACCCCTCAAAATAAGGTATCTCATCATTTCTCGGCAGAGTGTTGCAGGTAAGATATACCTTAACGCCCCGTGCATGGCACTTTTCAACGGCACTTTTCAGCGCCGCTTCGTCAAAATTTTTCGGACCTGCCCTCATGCCGAAGGAGGTGCCGCCCAGATAAACAGCGTCGGCACCGAAATCAACAGCAGCTTCAAGCCGTTCCATATCGCCCGCAGGCGCAAGAACTTCGGGAATGAACAAAGACATAATTTCAACCTTTCAAGTTATTCATCGGGATCTGCCACAAGATGAGCCTTTACAAGATTTGCCTCATGCTCATCAAGAGTGGTGGCAAAGAAGAACTCGCCTGTGTCAAGGTCGGAGCAGAAATAGTAGTAGTCAGTCTCTCTGGGATAAAGCACAGCCTGGATAGCCTCGATGCCCGGGTTGCAGATAGCTCCGGGAGGCAGTCCGCCGCCCTTGTAAGTGTCGTAAGCGTCACACATGGACTGGGAATATATCTCCAGATTGGGCTTGATGACCGCTTCCACATAGTTTGTGGTTGGGTCGGACTGGAGCAGCGGGAACTGGTCGGGATTATTAAGTCTGTTGTGGAAAACAGAGGAAACAAGCTTCATATCAATAGAGCTGGAAGCCTCCGCCTGAACTATGGAAGCAAGGGTGATAGTCTCGTCAAGCGTCATGCCCAGATCCTCCATACGTCCGTACATATCGGGAGTTACCTTGTATTCAAAGTTCTTGCAGACCTTTTTCGCCACGTTCTTGGGATCCTCTTCAAGATAGAACTGGTAGGTGTCGGGGAAGAAATAGCCCTCCATCTTGTAGAACTTTTTGGAGCTGGATTTTACCTGCTTTTCAAAATCAAAGCCAAAGGTGGTGGAGTTGAACACACGGATAAATTCGTCCGCATCGCAGACACCTGCGTCCTCCAGCTTTTGGGCAGCGTCAATTAGCCTTATGCCCTCGGGGAACGTGATGTTCACAAACTCTCTGGGGTTGATAGCGTCCTTCTGCAGCGCCTCGATGATGTCGCCGTAGGTCATGTTGGGGTTGAGCTTGTGGCTGCCCGCTATGTAAGTGCCGTCCGCACCCTTGAGCTTGGAATATATGCGGAAGATAACAGGTCTTTCAATGATGCCCTCGCTCTGCAGAATGTTCGCAATAGCTTCCGTGCCTGAGTTTTCGGGTATCTCAACGGAAAATTCCGTGTCGGAGCGGCCCATTCCCAGTATCTCGGAGGAAACAGTGATGACCGCCACCGCACCCAGTACCGCCAGCGAAATTACCAGCGTTACCATGATAAGCGCAAAAATAAGCCTGCCGTGGGTCTTTTTCTTACGCTTGTCCTTTCTGCGCTTTTCCTTTATTTCAAGGCGTGCAGCCTCAGCTTCTTCGTCCTCTTCACCGTTGCCCTCTTCGTCGTCATATATATCCTCATCATCTTCCGCCACGCTGTCGTCTGTCTCATTGTCAGGAGCAGATTTATTGTCTGCTGATGTATCAGCAACTGATGTATCAGCAACTGATGTATCGGCAGCTGATGTATCTGCACTTGACCTGTCAGCAACTTCGGAAGTCTTTTCGGTTTCCTTATCTTCTTCGGGAGTATCGGCAAATTCTGTAACATTGTCCTTTTTTTCGTCCATTTATCATCTTCCTTTCTTCCCGTCTGTTTTATCAGTCCTGCCCTGTTCAGTTTTGCTCTGATCGGAGCATTTTCTCAGATATTTTTCAGTAGCCAGCATATCCGCACAGACATCGAACCTGCCGTGGATAAGCTCGTTGCATGTGCATGAGCAGTAGCACAGCCCCATTTTTACAAGCCTTGGGTGAGCGGAAAGAAACCTGTCATAATATCCCTTACCGTAGCCCAGCCTGTAGCCCTTCATATCAAAGGAAAGCCCGGGGACAATGCACAAAGCCTTTTCAAAGGCATATGCCTTTACGCACTTTTCGGGAGCAGGCTCCAGCACGCCGAAGGTGCCTTTTTCCAGGTCGTCCATGCTTTTGATGAAGTAAAATTCCATGTCCCTTGTGCCGTCAATGCAGCGTGGAACAGCCACACGCTTTTTGTCAGCAAAAGCCTGTTCTATGATCGCCATAGTATCCACTTCAATGGCAGTGGAAACGTAGGTAAGTACAATGTCCGTGTCCCTGTACGCTCCCGATGATACCACGCGCTCAAATATTTTTCTGTCCTTGTCCGCCTTGACCTCGGCTGACATTCCTGTCCTCAGCTGCTTGCATTTGCTGCGCAGTTCGTTTTTGTATTCACGTATGTCCCCCACAGGAGCCGTTACTTTTTCCATATGATATCCCCCGCCAGTTTTTTTGCGGCATTCACGCCGATAAGTGCGCTGATAAGCTCATAGGAAAATTCCAGAGCAGCGCCCGCACCTCTTGCGGTGATGATGTTGCCGTCCCTTACGGCGGGAACACTGAGCACCTGCGCACCTGTAAGAGCGCTCTCAAAGCCGGGGTAGCAAACAACCTTTTTACCGTTAAGAACACCTATGGAGCCAAGCACCGATGGAGCAGCGCAGATAGCGCCCATAAATATCTTGTTGTTGGTGCAGTATGCGATGATCTGAGCAAGCTTTTTGCTGGCAGCAAGGTTCTTTGTGCCCGGCATTCCGCCCGGGAGAACTATCATCTCCAGACCGCCCACACCGGCCTCGTCAATGGTGATATCGCACTCAACGGGAATGTTGTGTGCGCCTCTTACCACTTTGCCCGTAACGCCTACAGTAAGCACTTCCTTACCGCAGCGCCTGAGCATATCAATAGGGGTTATAGCTTCTGTCTCTTCAAAGCCTTCAGCAAGAAATACATATATCATGATCCATTATCCTTTCATTTAAAGATTTATTTGAATATAACAGTGTGTTTTTCGATCATAAACGCAGGGTGATAGGAGCGCTTCGCCTTTCTCAGCCCCTCGATGCCCAGATCTTCCTCACGGTTGATGTAGGAAAATTCCTCCGATGCGGAACGGGCAAACAAATAGTTTATTGCGGGATATGCTCCCTCAACGGAAGCCTCTGCCTTTTCGATGTGAACGCCCAGTGTGTCCGAGTTTATCCGCTCGCCGATGGTAAAGGCAGCCACATTTCCGCCGACCCTCAGCACGCCGCCCGAAAGCCCCAGCGCATGGAAATTCTCAAAATAGGTGTTTATGGCAAACTGCTCGCAGACCTTCGACCTGTCATCGTAAGCGTCGCTGCGGTTGTATGTGCCCACAGCATAGGTGATGCAGTCGTCAAAGTCCTTTTCTGTCAGCGGTTCGTAGGAATATTCACCGTCCAGCAGCTTTTTCAGATGATTTCGCTTGCCGTGGTATTTCTTTCCTTTAAGCTCCGCAAGGTCGGAAGCGTTGTAAACATAGTCCCAGTCGCCCTCGTCGCAGGTTATCTCATAGCTGCCCTCGGGGAAATTTTCTTTGAACACAGGGAACAGGTCGGGAGTTACCGAATCTATCACAAGAGGAGAACCGTTTGCCTCCGCAAACCTCTTCATCTCCCCCAGCACCTCGGCATAATCGCCGCCGCCCGCAGGGAACGTGAAATATATGCCGCCGTCAAATGAGCATGAAATGTAAAAGTCCTTAAATCTTGTTATCCTTGTGTCGTGCATTCTCCGCCACGCCATGTTGTTTGCAAAGCAGTATTCGCAGCCCCGAAAGTCGGATATTTTCAGCAAACTGTCTATCCACGGCTTGTCGGAAAGCTCAATAACCTTAAATTCAAGCATCTGAACCGATAACCTCGCCAATAATATTGAGGAGCATCTGAGTGACTTCCTCCTGAGAATAAATGTGTCCGTCCCCACCGCAGCAGCTTATAACGTCCCAGCCGCATTTTTTTGCAGCATAAAGAGCGCTTTTGCGGCAGGCAGTCATGTAAGCAATGTTGCTCTCGTGGATATCCTTCTTTGACTCATCACCGTGATAACGCTCCGAAAGGCGCTTCTGAGAAAGCTCCACAGGGATATCAAGGATAATAGTCCTGTCAGGACGGGGAAGCCCCAGCTTGTCATACTCATAGTCCTCCAGCCATTCAAGAAAGCCGTCCCATTCATTTTCGGGCAGCTTTGACATCTGGTGGATAGCGTTGGAGCAGACATATCTGCTGGCAAGGATAAGGTCGCCGTTCAGATAATTTTTCTCCCAGCAAAGCTTGTAGCTGGCATATCTGTCGGCAGCGTAAAAAGTAGAAGCGGCATAAGCATTAACGTCCGCAGCGTTCTTGGAAAAATCACCTCTCAAGTACATTTTAACAAGTGTGGCGGAGGGCATATCATAATCGGGGAAGCTGATGCCCTTAACGCTGAGCTTGGGGGAAAGGATCCCCAGCAGGCGGTCAAACTGAGTAGATTTGCCGCTGCCGTCCAGCCCGTCGATAACGATAAGCCTGCCGTGTGTGTTGTGATCCATTATAAAAGCATCCTTTACTAAATAAGCGATAATAACATAAAGGTATTATATCACATTTTTCGGATAAGTACAACACATTCGGACAATTTTCTCACGGAATTTCGGAAGCATGAGCTAAGTGAAAAAAAGCAGAGCCAAAAAGGCGCAGGTACGAACAAATCAACATTTCCATTTTATAAGCTCTCCCCTCATAAATCATTGACGTAATGCCAACAATATGTTATAATCAAAGCACTGAACATTGAAAGGGCAGAGTAAAATGGCTGTTTATTATATCCTGATGGCGCTTATACTGGGACTGGCTTATCCCATGTGCATAAGAAAGCCGTCAAAAAAGAAAAATATCATCTACATCGCCGTGGTTTTCGGATATATGTTCGTTATGTCCTCGCTGAGATACGGGCTGGGAAACGACTACTTCAACTACCGCACATATCTCCATAACGTTATGGATAACGGACTTTCCGTAATTGATACTGTCCGCACCACAGGCATAGAACCCGGGTATGTGCTGCTGCTGAAGCTTACAGGTCTGCTGGGCGGAGACTACCTTATTCTCAACACACTTACCGCCCTGCTCATACTGGTGCCAACCGCATATATCATCATAAAATACAGCAAAATGCCATGGATATCCGCATGGCTGTACCTGACCGTAACATTCTTCTATAACTCACTGAATTTTACCAGACAAAGCCTTTCCGTGGCGGTCATATTCCTGGGGTGGCGGTTCTTCCGTGACCGAAAGCATATCCCCGCTGTGCTGATAATACTTGCGGCGGCAATGTTCCATGTGTCGGCACTGATATTGCTTCCCGTGTATTTCCTGTCGCTCATTAAGCCCTCTGCCAAAAGCCTTGGCATAATCGGCGGAGCGGGCGTGCTGGCGTTTATCTTTTCAAGGCAGATACTTTCCTTTGTCACCACCTATATCCTGCCCCGATACGCAAAATACATGGACACCATCTACCTGAGAGTGGGTCTGTCATGGGTGTTCCTGCTTATCCCGGCACTGATGATGATACTCACCCTCGCCGCATATTTCACAGGCTGGAAGGACAAGGCTCCCGAAGCGCAGATGCTTGCAAATTTCAGCTTCTATAACTTCTTTATCTGGCTTTTTATCGTGAAGCATTTCATCATCGAGCGCTTTACAATGCCCATATACATCTTTATCCTGCTGGCGATCCCCGAAATTCTGGACTGCTGGAAGAGCTTCCGACTTGCACCCGATAAGAAAGTGAGCGGCATAAAGGACACGATCTACACGCTCAGCAAGGGCGGAAAGCGCATCGCTCCTGCAGCAGCGGCACTGGTGATAGTATCCACGCTTGCCTATAATCA
>OHQP01000758.1_pt1 | contig 11641 bp, 10 predicted proteins | sample 1578101 | NCBI WGS metagenome assembly OHQP01 (sample SAMEA3879569, study PRJEB24766) | human gut metagenome | biome: human-associated habitat; feature: feces | place: USA | collected 1985/1987 | reverse complement strand
CCACTCAGAAAACTTGTAAAACACATACAGTATGTAAACAGCTTTGGAAGTGACACTAAGCAGGAGGCTGTTGAACGAACGGTCAAAGCGTACTGGAGAAAAGATGTATTAATGGCTGAGAATCCAAGGAAAGCCTTGGAGTACGAATACGGAAAAAAGTGGTGGGAGAATGAAGACAGCCTTTCGTATGAAGGGAAGTTATATGATCGTTACATAATAAAATACGGTTCCCAATTCGATTATCGCAACATAAGAATAACGGATGAACAAGATGATTATAAATTAGGATTGAGCTCTTATTTTTACGATGTGTTGCAAGCAGGTCTTGAACCGGAAAATATTTCAAAGATATATGTTTTATGTGAATATCGTTGGCAGTATAATTATGGCGAAGATGTTTATAAATCAATGAATGAATATGAACGTGAATTTTACATTCCGGTAGGTGAGTGGTCTGAGTGGAAATTGCTGGAAAATGGGCCATATATTGTATATACAGTTAACGGCAGATGGTATTGTATGTATACAGGAGATTAAGTATGAAAAGCATAACAAAGAAAAATGGGCTGCGTTCGCAGCCCATTTCGTATATCTTTTATATTACAATGTAACAGTATATGTCATGCTTCCTGCAATATCGATGGTATCTGCAAGTCCGACAAGTTCAACCTTGCAAGGCTTAGCAGTGTCAACAGTGATATTAACAGTGTTGCCTTCGCGTACAACCTTAATGTGTGCGGCTTCTGACTTATCCATGTTATAAACTGTAGTCTCGGCTGTGCCTGTGAGACCGAATACACGGAATGTAAGATTCTCTGAGTAATCATAGTCAGGGCCCGGAGCATCCGGATTGATTGCTACGATGCTGTTTTCGCGTGCAAGAAGAGGAATTTCAAGATATCCGCACTCCTCTTTGTACCACTTACCACCTTCATAGGTCTTGCCGCTGAAGTAATTGGTCCATTTTCCTTCCGGAAGATAGAACTGAGCAATGCTCTTGTCGTTGAAAATAGGAGCAACGAGGAGCGAATCACCCATCATGTACTGCTTGTCAAGATAAGCAGTGTTGCGGTCATCTGTAAACTCAAGAACCATACTTCTCATCATAGGAATACCTGTCTGTGAAGTATAGATTGCATTTCTGTAAAGGTAAGGCATAAGAGAAGCCTTTAACTTGGTAAATGTTCTTACAACATCAACCGCTTCTTCATCATATACCCAAGGCACTCTGTAAGACTGGCTTCCGTGGAGTCTTGAATGTGATGAAAGAAGACCGAAAGCAGCCCATCTCTTATATACATCAGGAGTTGAAGTATGCTCAAATCCACCGATATCGTGGCTCCAGTAACCGAAACCTGACATGCAGAGTGAGAGACCGCCTCTTAAACTCTCTTCCATTGATACATAATCTGACCAGCAGTCGCCGCCCCAGTGTACAGGGAATTTCTGACCACCGACAGTAGCAGAACGTGCAAAAAGAACTGCCTCGCCCTTGCCTCTTTTTCTTTCAAGAAGCTCATATACGCATTTGTTGTAGAGATATGTATAATAGTTGTGCATCTTCATCGGATCGGAGCCGTCATAGTAAACAACGTTCTCTGTAGGAATTCTTTCACCAAAGTCTGTCTTGAAGCAGTCAACGCCCATATCAAGAAGAACTTCAAGCTTGTCCTGGAACCATTTCCATGCCTCAGGATTGGTGAAGTCGACAATTGCCATTCCCGGCTGCCACATATCCCACTGCCATACATCGCCGTTGGTACGCTTGATGAAGTAACCTTTCTCACATCCCTCTTTGAAAAGGCGTGATTCCTGACCGATATATGAGTTGATCCATACACAGATGTTAAGTCCCTTTGCTTTAAGTCTCTTGAGAAGACCTTCAGGATCCGGGAAAACTCTTTCGTCCCATACGAAATCAGACCAGTGGAACTCTTTCATCCAGAAACAGTCGAAGTGGAAAGTTCTGAGCGGGATTCCGCGGTCAAGCATTCCGTCAACAAAGCTCATAACGGTATCTTCATCATAGTTGGTCGTGAATGAAGTTGAAAGCCATAATCCGAATGTCCAAGGTGCCGGAAGTGAAGGCTTACCGGTAAGGTCTGTATATTTAACAAGTACGTCCTTCATTGTAGGACCATCGAAAAGGAAATAATCAAGGTAATCACCCGGTACCGAGAATTCAGTCTTGGTAACCATTTCCGTTCCGATCTCAAATTCAACCTTCTCAGGATGATTTACGAGAACACCGTATCCCTTGTTGGATACGAAGAAAGGAATGTTCTTGTATGACTGCTCTGTGCTTGTACCGCCGTCGGCGTTCCAGATTTCAACTGACTGACCGTTCTTGGCAAACGGTGTGAAATGCTCGCCGAGACCGTAGATAAGCTCTCCTACATCGATAGAAAGCTGCTGACGTACATAAGTGTCCTCGTCGTCGCCCTTATCGTATGCAAGACCCTTCCAGTCAGTCTTCATAATGGCAAGGTCTCTTCCCGAAGCTTTGGAAATAACCTCTCCGTTTCTCTTGTATGTCATAGACCAAGGCTTCTTGGTAATCTCAAGGCTTAAGCTGCCGCTTGTGATGATAACCATATCATCGGAATCCTTAACGTCAAGAACCTGATCCTCCATATTAAGTTCAAATTCAGGGCCTTTATGGATTCTTCCGAGATGATGAGCCATCTGAAGACGGATAACGCCCGGCATAGGTGATGTGATTATAAGTGTAAGATTAATGCTTCCGAGAGTACATCCTCTGTTAGCGATAGGTACGGTCGGTGCGCATAAGGTAACTTTACGCTCTTCTACTGTTGTAAAATATACTTCCTGTGGTGCAAAACATTCGCAGCCTTCTTTCTGAAGCCAGCATCCGTTACTAAATTTCATAATTCCTCCTTTTTGCAAATAAAAATCTGCCTAAGCATAATTATATAAGTCATTATATCTTAGGCCTGTCAGGAAAACTACCCCGATTATTGGACATGATTACCATAAAATTTATTGATATTCGCAGTTTGACAGTGTGTGAAAAGATACTTATAATATAATCCAGATATAGACATTCCGGAGGATAGTATGAGAAAACTCATTAAAAATATAACTGACCGCTACAAACATGCCAAGATGAAGAACCAGCTGATCATTATGTATTTTGCGGCAGTATTTGTCCCGATTATCTTAGTCGGCATTATACTTGTGGCAGGTAATGCAAGAAGGCTTGTGACATACCACAGTGATTTGTTAAAAGCCAACAACAACCGTATCCGCTCTGTACTTTATGAAATTACAAGCCAGATATACAGTATCTCCGGAGAAATTGCTTTTAATAATGACCTTGTGGAAGTTCTCTCTATGGAATACCCGGATGAGAGAGCATTCAAGAGTGAGGTCGATAAACTGGGACCCTTGGAATATTACCAGAACAACTACTCCGGCATATCAGGTGTGGAGATATATACCAGCCAGCGCGGTGTGCAGAATTACAGGAATTTCAGACCGATAACGGATGATGTGGTTATGTCGGATTGGTATAAGACGGCATCGGACCAGTACAGTGTATTCTGGGACAGCGTTGAACGTGAGGATACCGGAGGCAATAAATACCGCGGTCTTGCACTTGTCCGCAAGATTACATTATATGATTCCGATGCCGAAGCGATCCTGCTTATTCATGTCAGCGACAATTATCTTAAGAGCAGGATAGAAGATAATGAAGAGGATGTTCTTCTTGCACTTGAGAACAAAAATGTATTTTATAGCAACAAACGTGACAATGAAGGCAGGTCGGACCTGCTTAATGTGATTGAGGGCGGGGATGAATATTTTTCATATGAAGGCGACATGGAATATCGAGGTGCCATGAATATGACATACATATCGACATTGAGCATGGAACAGTCGGATTCACTTATGTACATAGTGACGATTAGTAATTCCGCCTATAACAGTGTCCAGCAGATAGTTATGATTACTGTGCTCATTATTGCACTGGCCGTTATTCTGCCTGCGGTGCTTATGAGATTTTTCATAATGGGATTTTCCAGCCAGGTAGGCAGAATGCGTGATGAAATGTATAGCGCCAGCCAGGGAGATTATGATTCCATGGAGGATTTTGACGGGTGCTATGAACTTACGGCAGCATACAAAGATCTCTGGATAATGCTGGACAAGATTAAAGAAAAAGACGCGGCAATGTATGCTAAGGAAATCAATGAGCAGAAACTTCTCAACGCGCAGCAGAAAATGGAATTCCAGATGCTTGCAAGTCAGATTAATCCGCACTTTTTGTATAATACGCTTGAAATGATAAGAATGAAAGCTATAACAGTCGGCGACACAGAGACTGCAACAGCAATCAAACTTCTCGGCAAATCCATGCGATATGTGCTTGACAATACCGGAATCGAATATACAACGGTTGCCAAGGAGTTATCCCATATTGAGACATATCTCCAGATTCAGAAACTGAGATTCGGTGAAAGAGTAAATTACGAAATCCGGTCCGAGGAAGATATTAATCTGAACAAAATAAGAATACTGCCTCTTCTTCTGCAGCCGATAGTTGAGAATGCGATACTTCACGGACTGGAGGAAGTGGAATCCGGAGGACAGATAACAGTGAATATCCACCGGGATATAAATAATCCGGATACGCTTATAATTTCCATAAGAGATAACGGATGCGGAATGGATGCGGACACACTTAATAATATGCGGATTAATCTTGAAAAAGGAAATATAAGTAAGCGATACGGAATAGGACTTTATAATATTAACCAGCGTATCAGGCTGTGTTACGGAATGGGATACGGACTGTCAATTGACAGTGAAGAAGGAAACGGAACGACGGTTACCGCCAGGATAAGAATAATGTAAAAACGAAATAGGGTGACTATTGCTCTCTTTTTTCGCGACACTTGATTTTGGTATGGCGGCGTGGCGATATGGGCTGCCGGATGAGTAATATAATAGTGTATAATATGATAAAATCACACTTTTTTGCTTAAAATCAGCAATTTGGTGTCAATAAAATGCTATATGTGGCACACTAACATGGTAATATATGAAAACATATATATTAAAAGATATATGAAGCTTAATATATTACAATGTAAGAACTGTCAAATTGACACCAAATGCCCCGAAAATTGCAAAAAAGTGTGATTTTGTAAATTTTAAATCTTAAATAATATCATTCAAGATACTTAAATTATTTATATTCCCATGTATTTTATATAAATTATTTACTGTATTTCACAAGCATATCCACAATCGTGCGGCTTGCGTCTTTCTGGCTGCCGCTTAACATAGCCTTGATATATTTATCCCTGTTGTCATACAATGAACATATTGTATCAAACAGCAGATTATCGGACATGGCCTCTTCTTCAAGAACAGCGGAAAATCCCTGCTTCTTGAAGGATGCGGCATTGAGAAGCTGGTCTCCACGGCTTGCGTCTGCAGGAAGAGGAATGAGAAGGTTAGGCTTCTTCATGGCAAGGAGTTCACATATTACGTTGGCACCGGCGCGCGATACGACTATGTCGGCCGCTGCGTACAAATCCTTAAGCTCCTCGTTGACATACTCAAACTGCTTGTAACCGGTAGTATTATTGAAAGATTCATCAACCTTACCCTTGCCACAGATGTGTATTATCTGAAAACGCTCCAGAAGCTGTGGAAGGATGGCACGGATGGCCTCATTAACATGAAGGGCTCCAAGGCTTCCACCGATAATCATAAGCACGGGCTTAAGCGTGTTGAATCCGCAGAAACTGAGTCCGGCAGCTTTATCGCCGTGGAGAAGTTCGTCGCGGATAGGCGTTCCGGTAAGGACTCCCTTGCCGTCAGGAATGAGCTTGACTGTCTCAGGGAAGTTACAGCATACTTTTACAGTATGCTTCTGGCAAAGTCTGTTGGCAAGTCCGGGCGTCATATCGGACTCATGCGCAATAACCGGGATGTTCATTTTGTCGGCTGCCATAACTACAGGAACAGCGACAAAACCACCTTTGGAAAATACGATATCGGGACTAATCTGCCTGATAAGCTTCTTGGCCTGCGAAAATCCCTTGATAACCCTGAAAGGATCGGTAAAATTCTTAACATCAAAATATCGTCTTAATTTACCGGACGCTATTCCATAGTACGCAACGCCAAGGTCTTCCATCAGTTTCTTCTCAATTCCGTTATATGAACCGATATAGGATACTTCAAAACCGGCATCCCTAAGGTAAGGTAAAAGAGCGATGTTCGGAGTTACATGTCCGGCAGTTCCGCCGCCGGTAAGAACTATCTTCTTCATTATGCGTGCGCCTCCTTATATTGCCGGAGTGCCTTGGCTAACTGATCCGGGCATGATGTAGGGCGGAAACCGCACTTGATGCCTTCGAGCCTGTTAATCGCATCGTCTATATTCATGCCGGCAATGAGGGCTGCAACACCCTGCGTGTTACCGGAACATCCGCCGACAAAACGTACGGACTTGATAATGTTGTCTTCAATTTCAAAATCAATTTCACTTGAGCAGACGCCCTGTGTCTTATAAGTATTCAAAACAATACCTCCTGTCTGTCACTTATTTTTTTACAGTATAGCATAGATAAGCAAAAAGTGATACAATAAAAAAAATTAACCGCCAAGGAGGATAAAAATGATTGGAATAATAGGAGCTATGGACGAGGAAATCAGCCAGATTAAGGCAAAACTTTCCGATGTTACGGTTACCGAAATAGCGGCGATGACTTTTAATAAAGGTAAACTGGGCAGCCATGATATAGTGGCAGTCAGGAGCGGAATAGGTAAAGTCAACGCAGCTGTGTGTACACAGATACTTGCGACATATTTTCATGTCGATCACATTATAAATACAGGAGTTGCGGGCTCACTTAAGAATGAGATTAATATCGGGGATGTCGTTATCTCGACGGATGCATTGCAGCATGATATGGATGCCACGGGATTCGGCTATGAACCGGGAGTGATTCCAAGAATGAAGGTATCTGATTTTATAGCTGATGAGAACCTTAGAAAACTTGCAGTAAAAGCATGCAGGGAAGCAGGTTTGCAGATAGGCGTGCATGAGGGAAGGATTGTCAGCGGAGACCAGTTTATTTCCGATCATGCTGTCAAAGAACGCATAGTGAAACAGTTCGGAGGATACTGCACGGAAATGGAGGGTGCTGCGATTGCCCAGGCGGCATATCTTAACGATATTCCTTTCCTTATTATAAGAGCAATCTCTGATAAGGCAGACGGAAGCGCAACGATGGACTACGGTGAATTTGAGCGGAAGGCGATAGATAATTCCGTAGCACTTTTGGTAAATATGATTGAGAATGCCAATTTTTAGTAAAATATGTCATAATTAGTCGGCTGATAAGGACTTTATAATAAATCTCCCTGCATATATTATATGATTAATCATAAAGTATATTGATGCAGGGAGGTTTTTATGTATTTTTTTATATTGGCAGCCGGAGCTTTTCTGGCCGGACTTATGATAAACAGCATACTCAGACAGAGCGTGAATGAATTGTTGAGGGAATCCGAGGAAATAGATCATACGGGTTTTGCGTTTTTTAAACAGATGAAACTCAAATATGAAAATTATATGCGTACCGGGCGTGAGATAAATAATACGGAGGCTTTCGCCGGAAAATATCTCGACAAATACAGATGTCACGGGATAAGAATACACAGTTATGAGAAAGCGTCAATGTGTGCGGCGGGATTATGCGTGATATTCGGAGCATGCGGTGCGCTTCTGGACAAGAGTCATGCACTGGAATATCTTCTGGTCGGATTTCTTGCGATGTACGTGGTGACGGGCAGCAGGCATCTTATAGACGTTGCCGGCAAGAGGCGCCGGATAACGACGGATCTGGTGGATTTTTTTGAAAACAGGTTTTCGGCAGCGACAGCCGAGACTGTCCGCGAAGCGGCACCAATCAGAAAAGCTGACATCCCGGTACGAAAAGGGCCTGATGATATGGGCGAGCGTGTAAAATTTCATGAAAATACACAAGTGACGTTCACGGAAGAAGAAAAAAAGTTAATTGACGAAATTTTGAAAGAATATTTAGGTTGATTAATGGCCGCGAATCTACTATAATAAATACGATTTGGATACTAGACAAAAGAAGGAGATATGAATTATGGCAAAAATAACTTTCGATTATTCAAAAGCAGCACAGTTCGTTTCGGCAGCTGATATAGATAATATCAAAGCGGAGACAATTGCAGCTAAAGATGTACTTGTTGGCAGGACCGGAGCAGGTAATGATTTCCTCGGATGGATCGATCTTCCGGTTAATTATGATAAGGAAGAGTTTGCTCGTATCAAAGCATCGGCAGCCAAGATACAGTCAGATTCCGATGTACTTATTGTTATCGGTATCGGTGGCTCATATCTCGGAGCCAGAGCGGCAATAGAATTCCTCAGACATGGTTTCTACAATAACATTACCAAGGGCGAGAGAAAGACCCCTGAAATATATTATGTAGGTAACAATATCAGTAGCACATATATTGCAGGTCTTATAGATGTAGTCGGAGACAGAGATTTCTCTGTTAACATAATTTCCAAGTCCGGAACTACAACAGAGCCGGCTATCGCATTCAGAATTTTCAAGGAGATGCTTGAGAAAAAATACGGTAAAGATGAGGCAGCGAAGAGAATTTATGCTACTACGGACAAAGCTAAGGGAGCACTTAAGAATCTTTCCGATGCTGAAGGATATGAGACATTTGTTGTACCGGATGATGTAGGCGGAAGATATTCGGTACTTACGGCAGTAGGACTTCTTCCTATCGCAGTAAGCGGCGCCGATATAGATAAACTTATGCAGGGTGCAGCCGAAGGACGTAAGCTTGCGCTCGAAAGCAGCTTTGAAGACAATGATGCAATGAAATACGCAGCAGTACGTAACATCCTTCACAGACAGGGTAAATCAATTGAAATAGCAGCTAACTATGAGCCGAGCCTCCACTATGTATCAGAGTGGTGGAAACAGCTCTTCGGAGAGAGCGAAGGCAAGGACAACAAGGGTATCTTCCCAACTGCATGTGATTATACAACAGACCTTCACTCAATGGGACAGTTCATTCAGGAAGGCTCAAGACTTATGTTTGAGACAGTTATGAATGTTGAGAAACCTAAATGCGAGCTTTATATCGGACTTGAGGAGAACGACCTTGACGGACTTAATTATCTTGCGGGCAAGTCAATTGATTTCGCCAACAAGTGTGCAATGAACGGTGTTGTTGTAGCACATACCGACGGTAATGTTCCGAACCTCATGGTCAATATTCCTGAGCAGAATGAATTCTACCTTGGTGAACTCTTCTATTTCTATGAGTTTGCATGTGGTGTCAGCGGATATATTCTCGGAGTCAATCCGTTCAACCAGCCGGGCGTTGAGAGCTATAAGAAGAACATGTTTGCACTTCTTGGCAAGCCGGGTTATGAGAAGGAAAGAGAAGCCATCATGGCAAGACTTGATAAATAGTATAACATTTTAAAGAATAAAAGGCTGTGGACTTTAATCGTCCACGGCCTTTTCTAATCTTCTTCGATGACATGAATTTCAAGAAAATCAAAATCTGTCTGTTCAATAAAATTATCCTGATAGAAACGCGCTTTGTCATGACGCCTGAAAGAGTCAATTGTTGAGTCTAACCACATCGGAACTGCGAGGTCAAATTCGTGACAGGCGGTATCGAGCGCGGACAGAACTTTGGCGGTGCGGCTTTTGTCGGAAGAATTGTCTTCAATGACCGTATCGCGCAACATCCTGTTGTCCTTGAATATCTTACACCACATTCTGAACATATTTATAAGTCCTCCCGGAATTATTGTTGAAAATAAATTATCTGTAGTTTATACTATTTTGTGAATAAAATCAACTAAGGAGATTTAAACAATGGAAGGCAGAGAGCGAAGAGAGAGAATTATAGACATTCTCAAAAACAGTGATGAGCCTCTTTCAGGTACGGCACTTGCAGCCAGACTTAAGGTCAGCCGCCAGGTTATTGTGCAGGATATCGCATTGTTGCGCGCCATCGATAAGAATATAATTTCCACCAATAAGGGCTACATGTTTTTTGAACCACATGAAGCCATGTGCAGACGGATTTTTATGGTAAAACATACGGATGAGCAGATGCGCGACGAACTGAACAGCATAGTGGATAACGGCGGACAGCTGCTTGATGTCATAATAGAGCATGATGTTTACGGCACGATTACCGTTGATCTGCAGTTATCAACCAGACATGATGTCGATGAATTCATAGACCGCATTATGGGAAATGCCAGACCGCTTAAATACCTGACCGATGGAGTACATTACCATACGGTAGAAGCAGATAGTGAAAAGACGCTTGACAGGATTGAAAAAATTTTAAGACAGAAAGGGTACTTGATTTCAGATTAAAGGTGTGTTAAACTTGCCATTAGCTGACAAGACAGCTGACAAGACATAGCATACAGTGAAAGGAATTTTATCATGAAAGGAATTAAAAAATACTTACACAGGGTATTTATAGACGGATTCAGCGGAATGGCGCTGGGATTGTTTTCAACATTGATCATCGGAACGATTGTAGGACAGATAGCTAAGTTTGTTCCGGGAGCTGTTGGCATGTATATGATATATGCCAGCAATATTGCCAAGAGTCTTATGGGAGCCGGAATCGGAGCCGGAGTCGCAGGCAAATATAAAGAAGGCCCGATTGTTACTGTATCAGCAGCTGTAGCAGGTATGATAGGAGCATTCCCGATGGCATTTGCAGCGGGAGATGCGCAAACAGTGCTTACGGCAGCAATCAATCTCGGAACACCGGGTAATCCGCTCAGTGCGTTTATTGCGGCTTATGCAGCAATTGAAGTAGGACACCTTATCTCCGGAAAGACACCGGTTGATATCATAGTTACACCACTTGCAACAATAGCTGTCGGAGCTGTTATTGCATTCATAACAGGTCCGTATATCAATACGTTTACAGGCTGGCTTGGAACACTTATAACCATTAATGTGGAAGCACATCCGTTTATTGGCGGAATAATTGTATCCGCACTCATGGGAATTTTCCTTACTCTTCCTATAAGTTCAGCGGCAATCGGAGTGGTTCTCGGCCTTGACGGGCTGGCTGCCGGCGCGGCTACAATAGGATGCTGCTGTCAGATGGTCGGATTTGCGGTTATGAGTTACAGAGAGAATAAGATGGGAGGATTGATATCACAGGGAATCGGAACATCCATGTTACAGATGCCGAACATTGTGAAGAAACCTATAGTCTGGCTTCCGCCGATACTCTCAAGCGTAATCCTTGCACCGCTCTCAACGATGGTGTTTAAAATGCACAGTAATCCGGTGGGTTCCGGTATGGGAACATCCGGACTTGTCGGTCAGTTCTCTGCATACGGAGTAATGGTATCGGAAGGAATGAAACCGCTTGTGGCTGTCGGAGAAATAGCGTTGATGCATTTTGTCCTTCCGGCACTGCTTACATGGATTATCTGTACAGGAATGAGAAAAGCCGGCTGGATTAAGGACGGGGATCTGAAACTTGAAGTATAAAAAACTCTTGTAGACTTATTATAAATAGACTATAATTATTATATTCGTTTATATAT
>OHQP01000757.1_pt1 | contig 11645 bp, 9 predicted proteins | sample 1578101 | NCBI WGS metagenome assembly OHQP01 (sample SAMEA3879569, study PRJEB24766) | human gut metagenome | biome: human-associated habitat; feature: feces | place: USA | collected 1985/1987 | reverse complement strand
TTTTTCTGTTTGTGGAAAGTGAAGTCGATAAAAGGAACAGATTGTATAAGGCAGTTAATGATGTCGGATATGTGTGCGAAATGAAGACACAGAAAGAATCTGATTTGATGTCATGGTGCGCTAAGCAGTTTGGAGCAGCCGGTAAAAAAATAACACAGAACGATATGACATATTTTCTCAACCGTGTTGGGACGGATATGAATAATATATATAATGAGAGTTGTAAGCTTATCGCATACATTGGCAGTGCAGATATAATAGACAGGGAAGCGATTGATGCAGTCATAGAGCCGCAGCCTGAAGATAGGGTGTTTGATATGATAAATGCCATGTCCGAAGGTAATGTCGATACAGTTATGAAGTTGTATGCCGATCTTGTGGAACTCAAAGAACCGCCGCTTAAGATACTTGCATTATTGGGAAGGCAGTTTGCACAGCTGTATGCGGTTAATTATATGAAATCAGATGGTGCATCGAATCAGGAGATAGCAGCCAGACTTGGGATAAGACCGTATTTTATAGGAAGATATGTGGCTGGTGCATCACATTACGGTGCTGCAGAACTCAGACGGGCTATGGAAGACTGCGTACGCGTCGATAATGATATAAAGACCGGCAGGATTGAAGATAAATATGCAGTTGAATTGCTTGTGATCAGGTACACTACAGGAGGAAGCGGGAATGGACGAAAAGGATCAGAAAGAAGAACTTGAACAGAAAGAAGAAGTGGCAAAAAAGCCTTTTTTTACCAGAACGAGGATAATAATAGCAGCCATTACAGTAATTGTAATTCTGGCTGCGGTTGTAAGCATTCTCTTTGTTAAAGGAGTTTTCGGGGCAGGTCATACGGATTCACCGGCTGGGACAACAGGGAATATTGATATGACAAAAGAACTTTCTGAAACAGAAACTGTGACAGAGACAGAAAAAGAGTCGGTTACAGAGATAGAAGAGCCGGTTGCTGAAAAAGAAACAGAGACCAGGAAACAGGAAGAAAGTAAGCCGCAGACTACCGTTAAGTATAAAGCTGATTTTAAAGTTGTAAACAGCTGGGAAGAAGGCGGTAAGAAATGTTACCAGCTGTCGGGAACGTTAACCAATCTTTCATCATCTGAAATATCTTCGTGGACGGTCGTGTTTGATGCCGGAAACGGAGCTGAAATTAAGCAGTTCTGGAACAGCAAATGCACAATATCGGGAAATAAGATAACTGTCGGACCGGCGGATTATAATTCTAAGATAGGAACAGGCGCAAGCGTGTCCGATGTTGGAATGATAATTGCAACATCATCTGCGATATCCGATTTCACATATAACGGTGAGGCAATAGTATCCGGACAGAACACAGGCAATGGCGGCAACAGTAATAATGGTAATAACAGCGGTAACAATACACAGACAACTGAAGATGTGAAACCGTATACGCCTCCGAAGCTTGAAAGCGGCACCCCGGTTGGCAATCACGGACAGCTTTCCGTTAAGGGTGTTGACCTTGTTGACAAGAACGGTTCCAAATACCAGCTTAAAGGTGTGAGTACACACGGACTGCAGTGGTTCCCTCAATATGTCAATAAGGATGCATTTAAGACACTGCGTGATAATTGGGGAGCCAATGTAGTACGACTTGCCATGTACACCGGGGAAAACGGATATTGCAGCGGTGGTTCCAAGGCAGATCTTGAAGCTAAGATAGACGAGGGCGTAAAGGCGGCATCGGAGCTTGGAATGTATGTCATAATAGACTGGCATATACTAAGCGACGGCAATCCTAACACATATAAGGACGAGGCTGTCAAATTCTTCAACAAGATGTCAAAGAAGTACAGCAAGAATGTTAATGTAATATATGAGATATGCAATGAGCCAAACGGCGGTGTGGATTGGAATACCATTAAGACATATGCCGACACGATTATATCGACCATAAGGAAAAATTCGCCGAATGCGATAATTCTTGTCGGTACACCGACATGGTCTCAGGATGTTGATGCAGTTGCAGCCAATCCGGTTGCCAATAAGAAAAATGTCATGTATACATTGCATTTTTATGCGGGAACCCATAAAGATAATATAAGAAATAAGCTCACAGCGGCAAGAAATGCCGGAACACCGGTGTTCATATCGGAGTTCAGCATATGTGATGCATCCGGTAACGGCGGAATAGATAGTACCTCCGCGAATGCGTGGAAGAAGCTCATTAATGATAACAATGTATCATATGTGGGCTGGAGTTTATGCAATAAAGCGGAAACATCAGCGCTTATCGCATCGTCATGTTCGAAACTTTCGGGATGGACCGATTCGGAACTGTCGGAGACAGGTAAGTGGCTCAGAAATTTCATAGCGGGAAAATAACAATAAAAGGGACTGCCCGAAAGCAGTCCCTTTAAAATATATTATGATGTGCAGCCGATTAACATCACAATATTATATTAGTTCATTCCATTAACGAGATTGGTAAGACGTGAAACCTTTCTTGCAGCATTGTTCTTGTGGTATACACCCTTTGAACAAGCTTTGTCGATTTCAACTGTAGCAACCTTAAGAGCCTCTGTAGCAGCGGTCTTATCAGCAGCTTCAACAGCAGCCTCAACCTTCTTAATGTAAGTTTTGATCTTTGACTTGATGGCCTTGTTTTTCTCGGCCTTAGTAGCTGTAACTAAAATTCTTTTCTTAGCAGATTTGATATTAGCCAATTCAGGCACCTCCAATTATTTGTAAAAAATATTATATCGTTAATGTCAAAACAGACACGGGCATTTCGACATAAACACACTATGATATTTTATAATACGATTCAATGAATGTCAATACATAATTACATAAAAATTACACAAAATAACAAAAGAATTATGATAAGGGGGCGGATTATGAAGAAAAATGCACTTACACAGGTAAGAACCGACCTTGCACTGGAGGCTAAAAACAATATATCAAAAGATAATGATGCAATTAAGGGAGTCAGAATTACCGAAGAAAAAGACTGCTCCAATAATATAAATGTTGTTAAAATGGAAGTGCTTAACAGAACCGGAGCCAATGCGATAAAAAGACCTGTCGGGACGTATATAACCATGGAGGTGCCCGCTCTTATGGAGGATGATGAAGGAAGCCACAGGGAAATATCAAAAGCTCTTGCCGACGAATTAAGGAAACTTATTATGGCATCGTATAGCTGGGACAACAGAATTCCGAAGGTGCTTGTGGTAGGACTTGGGAACAGGGAGGCCACATCTGATGCACTGGGACCGGAAGTAGTATCGAATCTGTTCATAACAAGGCATATTGTGGAATTTATGGGATATGATGAAGTGGAAGGCGCATTTGCGGTGACAAGTGCAATTGTCCCGGGAGTTATGGCACAGACCGGAATGGACACATGTGAAATTATAAGCGGTATAATAAGAAAAACAAAACCTGATATACTTATTGCGGTTGATGCACTTGCGGCAAGAGGAATTAAAAGACTGAACTCGACAATCCAGATTACGGATACGGGAATACATCCGGGCTCAGGTGTGGGAAATAACAGACAGGCAATAACGAAGAAAAGCATGGGAATACCGGTGATTGCAATCGGAGTACCGACAGTTGTGGATGCTTCAACTCTTATTTATGATAGTGTAAAACGTAACAACGTCGAGGATCCGGTGCAGATTTCCGATGAGTATAAGCTTATGTATGTTACATCAAAGGATATTGATGCGATAATTAAAAGAGTAAGTTATACGATATCAGAAGGGATTAATATATGTATGGGCTTTGACAGACGGTAAATAATGAATATCACCGGTATTGTCGGAATATACTGTATCAGTCCGGATGGATGAGTATATAAGTATGAAAGAGCGTGTCGGATGAATAAATATCAATGGCTTCGCAGACAGCATGGAATCAATGGAAATTGGCTTAAAAAAATCATAATAATATTGATTATTATTGTGATGGTTTTTCTCATGTTGAAGGGCTGTCGGAAGATTTCACAGGATTTCTGGGATAAATTACGGGAAAAATCACTTGAGACAATAGCAGCGTCTTTTATAACGGCAGAATGCTGGGACGATAGTAACAGGGAATTTGAGATGCCTGATCTCATTATGAGAGAATTTTATCCTGTGGGCAGCCTGTATAATAGCGGAGATGATATTAAAACAGTCGAAGCGGATGTCGGTGAATATATTGAAACTGAGGCTGAAAAAAAAGAAGTGGCAGAAGAGCCCGAAACGGAAACAGGGACTGAAAGCGAAAACGGTAATGAGCAGGCAGAAACTGAGCAGAACGGCGATGGCATGGAACCTGAATGTGACAAAGACAGTAAAGTACTTGAGGCAGCGGCCGGAATCATCCCGAAGGAAAAGCTTATGGATTATAACTATGTACTTAATAATTTTTATGTGGTTCCGTCAGTGACAAGCCTGAGACCGCAGGTGCTTGATCTGGATAAAATATCACAAGTAGATTTAAGAATTGAGAAGAATTCGACCGTCCCGCAGATACTTGTTTTTCATACACATTCACAGGAAAAGTTTGCAGATTCGGAAGAAAATGGCATGAGCATAGTGAATGTGGGAGACAGGCTGGTGAGCCTTTTGCAGGAACAGTATGGATATAATGTAATACACCTTACTGATGAGTTCGATATGGCGGGAGGCGTGTTGGACAGGAGTGAAGCCTATACCTATGCCAATACAAAACTTGACGAGGTGCTGGCACAGAATCCTTCCATACAGGTAGTCATCGATCTGCACCGTGATGGCGTTGATGCATCCAAGCATCTGGTTACTGAGATAGACGGTAAGCAGACAGCCCGGATAATGCTTTTTAACGGTATAAGTTATACCAAGGAACAGGGAGAAATAGATTATCTGCCGAATCCGTACATCACGGAAAATCTTGCTATGACTTATAAAATGTTTTTGCTGGGGAAAATTAATTATCCGGATTTGTTCAGATGCATATACATATCGGGATACAGATACTGCCTGCATCATGTCCCGCGTTCAATGCTGATAGAGGCCGGCGCGCAGACCAATACATATGAAGAGGTATATAACGCAATGGAGCCTCTTGCGAGGCTCATTGACATGGAATTGACTATGAAATAAATTATCGGCAGATTGAATTAAGGTCATTATAGAAATCCGGATACGATATATTAACGCACTCGGCATCTTTGATTGTGGTTGTTCCATCTGCTTTCAATGAGGCGATGGCAAAAGACATTGCAATTCTATGGTCTGAATAACTGTCAATTAATGCACCGTGTAATGAACGGCCGCCGTTAATGATCATTCCGTCATCCGTAGCGGAAATGTCGGCACCCATTGCTTTAAGATTTGCAACAACTGTATCGATACGGTTGCTTTCTTTAACTTTAAGTTCGGCGGCATCCTTGATGATAGTCTGACCGTCCGCGTAAGCGGCAAGTACGGCAATGACCGGAAGTTCGTCTATAAGTGTTGGAATGATATTACCTTCAATAACTGTTCCGTGAAGTGATGATGGTTTAACAAGCAGGTCTGCTACAGGTTCACCTCCGGAGATTCGCCTGTTCATAATTGTTATGCTGCCACCCATTGCCTGGCATACACGGAGAATGCCATCACGGGTAGGATTGATACCGACGTTTTCTATAACGATTTCTCCAGATGTCGCAAGCAGTCCGGCAGCAATAAAATAGGCAGCGGATGATATATCACCGGGTACATGAACCTCCTGGGCATATAATTCGTCAACCGGTTCAATATACGAGGTAAGTCCTTCGGAGTAAATATTTGCACCGAAAGAAGAGAGCATAAGCTCAGTATGATTTCTTGATAGTGACGGTTCAGTTACACTTGTGCGGCCGTCGGCATACAATCCGGCGAGCAGTACACATGATTTTACCTGTGCACTTGCGACGGGAGAAATATAATCTATAGCATTAAGTGAGTGACCGTTGATTGTGAGAGGAGCCAATGTAGTGTTATCGTGTCCGCTGATATCGGCATTCATCATGCGGAGGGGATTAATAATACGATCCATAGGACGCCTCCTTATGGAAGCGTCGCCGTCGAGAACTGAAGTGAAGTTCTGACCGGCAAGGATACCGCTTATAAGTCTGGTTGTCGTGCCGCTGTTGCCGACATCAAGAATACCTTCTGGCGCTTTAAGTCCGTGAAGCCCGCGGCCCTTGACAATGACGGAGCCGTTACTGTTAACTATATCAACACCCATTTTATTAAAACAGCTGATTGTGGAAAGGCAGTCTGCTCCATGCAGGAAACCGGTGATTTCAGTCGTTCCACTTGCAATTGAACCGAACATAACGGCACGGTGTGATATTGATTTGTCTCCTGGTACTTTAATCGTACCGTTTATATGTGCTTTTTTATGAAAATCCATTATTATATCTCCTGTTTATTTATGTAATGTGTAATTCTTGGCAAGAAGAAGTGCCGAAGCGGCATTCATGGCATTCTTGTCATAGAATTCAATCATAAGTACGCCGTCCATAAATTCTCTGTTATGGACAATTTCTATATTCTGGATGTTGATCCGGTTATCAGACAGAAGAGAAGTGATTTCACTCAATGCACCTTCCCGGTCTTCAATACTGCAATATATTACATTGCGAGGCAGCATAGGACCTCTTGCACCGACATTGATCGAGTCACGGTATTCCTTGGATCTGATAAACATATCTGCAATGGCGGTTCTGTTGCCGTCAGCGACTTCATTGCGTATATCCGTAAGAGAACTTATATATATGTCAAGAAGTTTTACTATTGCATCGGGATTGGTGGCGCAAATCTGTGACCACATGTCTGACGAAGATGAGGCGATTCGTGTCATATCTTTAAATCCGCCGGCTGCGAGCATACGCATCAGCTGGTCATCGGTATCGTTATCCTGGACGAGATTTACCAGACTTGAAGCTATAAGATGAGGAACATGGCTTATACCGGCGACTGCGAAGTCATGTTTGTCCGGATCGGTTATAATAGGAATGGCACCTGTAAGCCGTACCAGTTCAGTGTACAAAGAAAGGTTACGATCTGATGTAAGCGGCGTAGGAGTTATTGCGTAATAAGCATTTTCAAGCAGAATATCGGAAGATGCCTGATATCCGGTTTTCTCGGAACCTGCCATTGGATGTCCGCCAATAAAACATTCTTCCATACCAAGATCGTGAACCGTCCGGTGGATATATCCTTTGACGCTTCCAACGTCTGTTATTATGCATCCGGGCTTAATTATATTCTTAAGAAGTGAAAGGTATGTAAGATTATGTTCAACCGGTGTACACAAAAAAATAATGTCGCAATCTCCGAATTCGCTGCCGACTTCATGTACCGGTGTGTCCACGATACCGTCAGATACCGCCCTGGCTAACGGTTCCGGACTTCTGTTATATGCTGTTATGTGAATTCCCGGACAGTTCTTCTTGAAAGCTCTGGCGATTGAACCGCCTATTAATCCGAGACCTATAAAACCTGCTGTAATCATAATTCTGCTCCTGATAATAAACTATGCATATTGTAGCAGAATTGCCGCCATACCGCAACTGTTTAATGCTTTAAATTGCTGATATGAAAGGCCGGCATTTTTTGAATTTGGCTATTGCAAATAAACTTTATTTATGTTATACTCAGTTTTGCGTGAGAAAACGCGTATACATATTTGTTTTAAGGAGAGATTAACAGTGGAAGTTGCTAAGATGATAATTTCGTTTTTATTAATTATAGATTGTATCGTACTTACGATTGTGGTTCTTATGCAGGAAGGCAAGGAAGCCGGACTTGGTTCCATAAGCGGTATGGCTGACACATATTGGGGTAAGAACAAGGGCCGTTCTATGGAAGGTGCTCTTGAGAAGACTACTAAGATACTTGCGGTTGTATTTTTTATAGCAGCGCTTGTACTCAACCTCAAGTGGTTTAATTAAGCTTATACTTATGAACTTATGACCTCCTGGATATGCCGGGAGGTTTTTTTGACGGGAAGAAGGAGATAACGCATTATGGATAATGCATCATTTGAAAAAAGAAAAAAAGTAATAAATGACCTTATACATGACGAGATGTATGTACCGATGAAGGCTAAGGAAATCGCCATTCTTCTCGGAATCAGCAAGGAGGAACGTCCGGCACTCATGGAAGTACTGGATGCACTTGTACTTGAAGGCAAAATCGGTGTTTCGAAGAAGGGCAAATACGGCAAGGCTGAGAATACGGGAATTGTCGGCACATTTGAGAGCACGCAGAAAGGTTTTGGATTTGTTGTCATAGAGAATGAACCGGGACAGGATATTTATATTGCGGAGAAGGACATTAACGGTGCCCTTCACAACGATAAAGTCCAGGTTGTAATCACAAGCGATGCCAAGGATGGCAGAAGACGTGAAGGCCGGATAATAAAGGTAATCGAACGCGGTACACTTAATATAGTAGGTACTTATGAAAAGAACGGTAAATACGGTTTTGTAATCCCGGATAATCTTAGGTTTGCGAGGGATATTTATATTGCATCAGGACATAACAAGGGCGCGGTTACCGGTCATAAAGTTGTGGTAAAACTGACATCATACGGAGATGATAAGCATAATCCGGAGGGCGACGTCATAGATATTATAGGACATGTTGATGATCCGGGCACAGATATCATGTCGGTAGTTCTCGGATACGATATCCCGACGGAATTTCCGCAGGATGTAACTGATTCGCTTAACGATATACCGGACAGTGTGGCTGCCAAAGATATTGAAGACCGCAAGGACTGCCGTGACTGGCAGACAGTCACGATTGACGGAGAGGACGCAAAGGATCTGGATGATGCGGTTACCCTTACAAGGGATGGTGATAACTATCGTCTGGGTGTGCATATTGCGGATGTATCCAATTATGTCACAGAACATTCCCCGCTTGACAAGGAAGCTCTTGAAAGAGGTACAAGCGTATATCTTGTGGACCGTGTAATTCCAATGCTTCCGCACAAGTTAAGCAACGGAATCTGCTCACTTAACCAGGGCGTTGACAGGCTGGCGTTAAGCTGTATAATGACAATTGATGCCAAAGGCAATGTGATTGATCATGAGATTTGCGAGACGGTTATAAATGTTGACCGTCGTATGTCGTATACGCAGATACAGAAGCTGATAGACGGCAGTGATAAGGATTTATCGGACGAATACAGGGATTTTATACCGATGTTTCTGATGATGGACGAGCTGGCATTGATCCTCCGTAAGAAAAGACACAGCCGCGGCTCAATAGATTTTGATTTTCCGGAATGTAAGATTGTATTAGATGATAAAGGACATCCGGTGTCGGTAAAACCTTACGAACGCAATGCTGCCACAAAGATTATCGAAGATTTTATGCTTATCGCCAATGAGACTGTGGCGGAAGATTATTTCTGGCAGGAAGTACCGTTCGTGTATCGTACGCATGATAATCCGGATCCGGAGAAAATCCGTTCACTTGCGGCTTTTATCAATAATTTCGGCTATTCAATAAGAATAAGCAATGATGAAATCCATCCAAAGGAATTACAGAAACTGCTTGAGAAAATAGACGGATCGGACGAGGAGGCACTGCTTTCAAGACTTACATTGCGTTCCATGAAAAGGGCGCAGTATACGACGGACTGCAGCGGACATTTCGGACTTGCAGCCAAGTATTATACGCATTTTACTTCGCCGATAAGAAGATATCCGGATTTACAGATACATCGTATTATCAAGGAATGTCTTCACGGCAAAATGGATGATAAGCGTACATCACACTACAACAAGATTCTTCCGGATGTCACCAAACAGGCGAGCCGGACGGAGAGAAGAGCTGATGATGCCGAGCGTGATGTAGAGAAGATGAAGAAAACCGAATACATGGCGGGACATATCGGAGAGATTTTTGACGGTGTGATATCAGGAATTACAGCCTGGGGAATTTATGTGGAACTTCCGGATACAATTGAAGGAATGGTTCATGTAACGGCACTTGACGGAGATTATTTCAAATATGACGAAGAACATTATGAAATGGTCGGAGAGGCTACTGGGAAAACATATCGTCTCGGCGAACAGGTTAAGGTCAAGTGTATCGGTGCCGATAAATTACAGAGAATAATTGATTTTAAGATGATTGGGTGATCGAGATGGAGAAAAAGAAAGACGGAGGCTTTAAATTAGTAGCCAACAATAAGAAAGCTTATTTTGACTATTTTATCGAAGATAAATGGGAAGCCGGAATGGAACTATACGGAACCGAGGTTAAGTCGGTCCGCATGGGAAAGGCCAGCATAAAAGAATCTTATATTAAGATTGAAAAAAATGAAGTTTTCATTTATAATATGCATATAAGCCCTTATGAGAAGGGCAACATATTCAACCGCGACCCGGTAAGGGTGCGAAAGCTCTTACTTCACCGCAGCGAGATTAACAAGCTCGCCGGCAAGACGGTGGAGAAGGGATATACAATCGTTCCTCTTCAGGTATATATGAAGAACGGACTGGTCAAGATAGAGATAGGTCTCGGAAGAGGCAAGAAGCTTTATGACAAGCGTCAGGATATCGCCAAGAAAGACCAGCGCCGTGAGAACGAACGCGATTTCAAGATCAAGAATATCTAGCCGCAAAGCCGCATATGCGGCCGGCTTGATAATATATTCGGGCTTGTACAGGTTTCGACGGGGATTTTGAATTCGGAGAAGCAAGCCGTATGGTAATGCGTTAAATTCCACACTAAATATAAACGCTGAAGATAATTTAGCAATTGCTGCCTAATGGCAGCTGTCAGCCTTAGTGCACCTGCACATTAAGAATCTGGCATCGACTTTGCGGGAAACGACACGCGTAAAGCTTTGAACGCGCGGGCGTATTATGAAGCTACTGAACACGGAATTGTGTCTGTTCAAGTCCGTGAGAGGGAATGTTAAATAACTGACTAAGCTTGTAGAAGTACGATGGATAGGTTTTCGGACGCGGGTTCGACTCCCGCCAGGTCCACTGTAACAGTATTATATGTTACGAAAGTGATATATAATGCTGTTATTTTTTATGATATAATGACAAGATATATTGGATGGAGAAATTTATAATGAAATCATTTAGATATATGGGAAAATATAAAGAAGAGAGCAGCCTTCCGGCACGTATTCAGGAAGGAGCGGTCATGTTCAGGGAACCCGATTTTAAGAAATTTGCTGTTATTGCTAACATACTTGCATTTGTAATACTTCTGGTATTGGCGGTTTTTGCTTTTTTTTATTCGGGTCGTAAATATAATATGTGGGGTGTATTAGTGGCATTACTGCTTATGGTTCCGCATGAATTTTTACACGCAATATGGATGAAGGGCGAGGTCTTTATGTATGCCAGCCCGCAAAACATGATGCTTTTTGTGACAAGTACGGAGGACCTTACTAAAGGAAGATTTATCTGGATGAGTTTATTTCCGACAATCTGTTTTGGATTCATACCGCTTTTGCTCTTTGTTTTCAATCCGGGTTGGACGAACCTGTTATCATATATGAGATTTTTGAGGCTTATTTTTTTCTTTTTCATTTTCTTCTTTTGCCATGCTTCCACCTCATGCACTCCCAGATTCCCATAGACCACCAGCGCTCCCGCCTGAAACCGTGACATGGTATTGCCTCTTTCCCTT
>OHQP01000741.1_pt1 | contig 11802 bp, 6 predicted proteins | sample 1578101 | NCBI WGS metagenome assembly OHQP01 (sample SAMEA3879569, study PRJEB24766) | human gut metagenome | biome: human-associated habitat; feature: feces | place: USA | collected 1985/1987 | reverse complement strand
CCTCTGGAGTAGGGGGGCGGCGTGGATTTCCCATTGTCTTTTTGCGCAGCGGCCAGGCGCCGCCGCGTTGGAAATACCGGGTCGATTGTAAAAACAGGTTTAGCAGGCGTGCAACTGTTTCTCCCAAAGCGGCGGAACGTATCGGGGTCCCGAAGCTGGAGAATCGGGTGTTTTCTTTTGTTGCGCCTTTTTCAGGACATCCGGTATCCATAGGGTATTTCCCATTTGGAATCTGTGCCGGTTTCATCCGGCAGCTGAAACGAACGAATTAAAGGAGTTGTATATCATTTGGCAGAAAAATTGAAAATTATCCCCCTGGGCGGTCTCAACGAAATCGGTAAAAATATCACCGTCCTGGAGTATGGCAAGGACATGATCGTGGTGGACTGCGGCGTGGGCTTCCCGGAAGAGGACATGTACGGGGTGGACCTGGTGATTCCCGACTTCACCTATTTGGTCAAAAATCAGGGAAAGGTATTTTCCATTAATCAGATCTATGAGAGCATCTGGAATGAGGATGCGATCGGAGCGGACAATACGGTGGCAGTACATATCCGCCACATCCGTGAAAAAATCGAGATCAATCCGAAGGAGCCGCGCTATTTAAAGGTTGTGTGGGGCGTTGGATACAAGATCGACAAGAACTGATTCTGGGAGGGATTCCGTACGCCGGCATACAGGATAATGTCCGGCACGGGGATGGAGACTTCATATGGAAAAGAAATCATACACATACGGCAGTAAGCTGGCAGGGATGATCCTGCACCTGTTTTTTACGGTAATACTTACCATCGCTGTCTATCTTTTGGCATCACTGATCAGCAAAAATATTCTGCAGGTAACGGATATCGGTACAGATGATTTTTTTAATTCGGGCTACTATACCAAATGCATGGAGCAGAAATGCAGTGAACTGACCGATTATCTGCATCTGTTACAAAAAGGCAATAAGCGGAGTGCGGAGGACGATAAGCGTTATCTGCAGTATACAAATGAGTTTAAGCGTGAAGACACCAATTTCTGTTACTGGTATAAACAGAATGGGGTGTGGTATACCAATCAGCCGGATTCGGTGGAAGGCCAGGAGTTTGATACACAGACTGTTCTCATGGAGGCAAAGACCATGGGGGATTATCTGATCTATGATATGGAGAAAAAGGAATTTGGAACGGATATCCGCGGCATGGAGAATTACTTTTTTGACAGTTATAATAACCAGATGTATCTGCCACTGGAAAATGTGGTGCTTGTGATCGGAGTGGATACGGATCTGACGGCAAAAGACGATCTGTATGATGCCGAGATGGAGTATGTAAGACTGCATCCGTGGATCAAAGTCAGTATTGTTGCTGCGCTGGTCAGTCTGATGGGATGGGTATTAAGTCTTGTATATCTGACACTTGCAACCGGACACAGAGATGGGGAAGAAGGAGTTCATCTTAATTTTGTGGACCGGATAAAAACAGAGATCGTGACCGCCGTATTTATTGCAGCAACCAGTGAGCTCATCATGCTTTTGTCCCATGTAAATAATAAAACGTGGAACGTGTCGGGACTGTTGGTCGCATCGGGAACGGTCAGTCTATTGATTGATGTACTGTTTCTCATTTTTTATCTGAGCATGGTGCGCCGGATGAAGGCGGAAGTGATGTGGGAAAACAGCCTTGTCTGCTGGTTTGTAAAAGGGATGGACAAGTTTTTTGAAAAACGGACGGTGACGGTGAGCGTGCTGGTTGTCTTTGCAGTCCACATGATCGTCTGTTTCGTGCTTGCGATGGGAGCTTTTTATTACCACCGGGTAATCTGTCTGGTACTGCTTTTAATCTTCAGCGGCATGGAGGCATATCTCCTGCTGCGTTCTGCAGTGGAACATTATCAGGTATATGAAGGCGTGGAAAAAATTACGGAAGGTGTGCTAAGCAACAAGATCGACACAGAAGGACTGCATGGTGAGGATAAAAAACTTGCCGAAGCGATCAATAATATTGGCAGCGGTCTTTTGCATGCGGTGGATGACAGTACGAAAAATGAGCGCATGAAGGCAGACCTGATCACGAATGTTTCACATGACATCAAAACACCGCTGACCTCGATCATTAATTATGTCAATCTGATCAAACTGGAACATATTGATAATGAACGGGTGAATGGTTATATCCGAATCCTGGATGCCAAGTCACAGCGGTTAAAGCAGCTGACGGAGGATCTGGTTGAGACATCGCGTATTACATCCGGAAATGTCAAACTGGATATGCAAAAGATTGACTTAGTGGAGCTGATCTATCAGACGGCAGGCGAGTTTAATGAAAAATTTGAGGCGAAAGAGCTTACAATCGTCACCAAACTCCCGAAAACGGAAGTGATGATCCTTGCGGACGGCAGACAGCTCTACCGTGTCATCGAAAACCTTTATAATAATGTTGCAAAATATGCGCTGGAAAAAACAAGAGTTTATGTGGATGTGCATGTACTGGAGGAAAAAGTGACATTTTCCATCAAAAATGTTTCGGAGCGTTCCCTTGCGTTGGAAAACAGTAATGCGGGAGATCTGACAGAGCGTTTTATCCGTGGGGATGCCTCAAGAACGACCGAGGGAAGCGGACTGGGGCTTTCCATTGCAAAGAGTCTGACACAGCTTATGGGCGGCATCTTTTTCATCGGGGTGGACGGAGATCTGTTTAAGGCTTCGATCACATTCCCGATGTACAGGGAAACAATAGATACGGATGAATAAGAGAGTAAATTTACGGCTGTTTTCAGCAGATAGGGCATGCGCTTTCCAATGCTTTCGGTTTAACGTGTAAAAGTACTTGATTTTTGCTGATGCTGTCTATATAATTTTAAACAATGGATCTAATAGAAAATGGGCAAAAGAATGGAGGAAACCATGAAATTATACGATAGCGGTGTATATCTCGTAAATGGAAATGAACTGGTACCGGACGGTGCAAATGCCATCGAAGAGGTCGTAAAAAAGACCGGGGCAGCAGTGACCAAAGAGCAGGCGGCAGAAAATACGATTGCTTATGGTATCTTAAAAAATCATAATACATCTGGCAATATGGACAAACTTCAGATCAAGTTTGACAAGCTGACATCCCACGATATCACATTCGTCGGAATCATCCAGACAGCAAGAGCATCAGGATTAGAGAAGTTCCCGATCCCATATGTGCTGACGAACTGCCACAACTCTCTTTGTGCAGTTGGTGGAACAATCAATGAGGATGACCACATGTTTGGTCTCACATGTGCAAAGAAGTACGGCGGAATCTATGTACCACCTCATCAGGCAGTTATCCATCAGTTTGCACGAGAGATGCTTGCCGGCGGTGGAAAAATGATACTTGGTTCTGATTCACATACACGTTATGGTGCACTTGGTACTATGGCAGTCGGCGAGGGAGGACCTGAGCTTGTTAAGCAGCTTCTTGAACAGACATATGATATTGATATGCCTGAGGTAGTAGGTATTTACCTGACAGGAGAGCCAATCAAAGGCGTTGGACCACAGGATGTCGCACTTGCAATTATCGGAGAGGTATTCGGAAACGGCTTCGTAAAGAACAAAGTTATGGAGTTTGTAGGACCGGGTGTGTCTAATCTGAGCGTTGACTTCCGTATAGGTGTCGATGTTATGACAACAGAGACTACATGTCTTTCTTCTATCTGGAGAACAGATGACCAGGTTAAGGAATTCTTTGAGATTCACGGTAGGGCTGAGGACCACAAGGAGCTTAATCCGGGTGAGGTGGCTTACTACGACAGATTTATTGAGATTGATTTAAGCCAGATCCGCCCAATGATAGCTATGCCATTCCATCCAAGCAATACCTACACTATCGATGAGCTCAATGCAAACCTCATGGATATTCTCGATGACTGTGAGAAGAGAGCTGAGGTAAGCTTTGACGGCAAGGTGAAGCTTGATTTAAAGAGTAAGGTAAGAGACGGAAAACTGTATGTAGACCAGGGAATCATCGCAGGCTGTGCAGGCGGTGGATTTGAGAATATCTGCGATGCGGCTGACATATTAAACGGACATTCAATCGGAGCAGACGAGTTTACACTGAGTGTTTACCCGGCATCTACTCCAATATACATGGAGCTTGTGAAAAACGGAGCTGTAGCAAAGCTTCTTGAGACAGGTGCAATCGTAAAGACTGCTTTCTGCGGACCTTGCTTTGGTGCAGGAGATACACCTGCCAACAACGCATTCTCTATCCGTCATTCAACAAGAAACTTCCCTAACAGAGAGGGTTCTAAGGTACAGAACGGACAGATCAGCTCAGTGGCACTCATGGATGCACGTTCAATCGCTGCAACAGCAGCAAACAAGGGCTTCCTTACATCAGCAGCGGATATTGATGTCAACTTTACAAAGCCTAAATATTTCTTTGACAAGACTATATATGAGAACCGTGTATTTGACAGCCATGGAGTGGCAGATCCTTCAGTTGAAATCCAGTTCGGACCAAACATCAAGGACTGGCCGGCAATGAGTGCACTTCCTGAGAATATGCTCCTTAAGGTGGTTTCAGAGATTCATGATCCTGTTACTACAACAGATGAGCTCATTCCTTCAGGAGAGACATCATCATATCGTTCAAACCCTCTTGGACTTGCAGAGTTCGCACTTTCAAGAAAGGATCCTGAGTATGTAGGCAGAGCAAAGGAAATCCAGAAGGCCCAGAAGGCTATAGAGAGTGGTGAGTGCGCAGGAAAGGCTGTTCCTGAGGTTGCTGAAATCATGGGAGTAGTAAAGAAAAAATTCCCTGAGGCAAGCCATGAGAATATGGGCTTCGGAAGTACAATTTTTGCTGTTAAGCCGGGTGACGGCTCAGCAAGAGAGCAGGCTGCCAGCTGCCAGAAGGTACTCGGAGGCTGGGCAAATATCGCAAACGAGTATGCCACAAAGAGATATCGTTCAAACCTTATCAACTGGGGAATGCTTCCATTCATCATCGATGAGGGAGAGCTTCCGTTCCACAATCTCGACTATATCTTCCTTCCGGGAATCAAGAAGGAAATAGAGGATGCAAAGACGGAGTTTGAGGCATATGTTGTCAAGGATGGTGAATTAAAGCCATTTACACTGAAGATGGGTGAGCTCACAGATGATGAAAGAGAGATAATATTAAAGGGATGTCTCATAAACTATAACCGTAAATAAGGAGAGTCTAATCCGATGGAAGAAACTGGAAAAGCTGGTAAAAAATCAAACATTGAGATAAATGCAGATAAGGGTGCGAAGCAGAATTCGCACCCGGGGCGTGAGGAATGGCCACATCTGATCAGAATAGGTGTCATGGTATTTGTCACGTTTGCAGTCAGTATACTGTTTTTCTTTGCACTGTACAGATTTGAGGGCTTTGCAGGCATATGGAGCAAGCTGCTTGCGGCAGCAATGCCTATTATAATGGGACTTGTGCTTGCATACCTGATGAATCCTGTCATGCTGTGGCTGGAAAGATGCTTTAAAAAGCTTCTTTCCAAAAAGATGAAAAGCGAAAGCAAGCTGCGAAAGATTTCAAGAGCTCTTGCAATCACAGGCTCGGTTATTATTCTTGTAGCGATTATTTCGCTCCTCATTGCGGCTATTGTGCCTTCTGTCATAGCAAGTATATCAGGACTTATGAAGACACTGCCAAATAACGTTGCGGCATTCATCAACATGATAAAGAACGGCAATTTCGGGGACAGCAAAATTGCTGAGCTCGCGAGCACAGGTTTACAGAATGCAACCGACTACATTGAGAATTATGCCACAGAAAAGATAATTCCTGAGGCACAGAAGTATGTTGCACAGATTACAACCGGTGTGATTTCGGTAGTCAGAGGTTTATTCAATTTCATTATCGGAATAATCGTGATGGTCTATGTGATGAGTATTCAGGAGACTCTCGCAGGACAGAGTAAAAAGATAATATATGCTGTCTGCAAGCCAAAGACAGGCAATATCATCATTGAGACGATCAGAAAGACAAATGAGATTTTTGGAGGCTTCATAAGCGGTAAGATTATAGATTCACTGATTATAGGTGTGATTGCATATTTCGGATGTCTGATTTTAAGGATTCCATCATCGGTGCTCGTTGCAGTGATTATCGGCGTCACAAATGTGATTCCGGTATTCGGACCGTTTATCGGTGCAATTCCATCGTTACTCATAGTAGTAATTCAGAGTCCGTGGCATGCGCTTTATCTTCTGATATTTATTGTCGTGCTGCAGCAGGTGGATGGCAATATAATAGGGCCTAAGATACTTGGCTCATCTACCGGTCTTTCGACCTTCTGGGTTATGTTTGCCATACTAATCGGCGGAGGAATGTTTGGTTTTCTTGGAATGTTACTTGGTGTTCCGACCTTTGCTGTGATATACTATATTGTGAAAAGAGTTGTTAATTATGCTCTCAGGAAAAAGAAGCTTCCTGAGGACACAAGGGATTATACAAAGACAACAGGCGTAGATACAAAAAATAATAAGCTTAAATACGAGTAGGTGAAATAAGTGGATAAATACGAATACAATCTCAAGCTGGATCAGATAAAAGCCCTAAGCGCCGAGGAGGGCTATATGAGCGCAGCAGAGATTGCAGATAGCATAAATTGGAACAAAATTAAAAATGTAAATACACTCGTTAAAATCGGCGAAATCTACGAGAAGGCCGAAAGATACCAGGATGCAAGGGACATACTTTTAATGGCCTATGACCGTTCACCAATCGGCAGGATGATTATATACAGACTGGCTGAGGTCGCCATCAAGATGGGTGATTATGATGCTGCTACAGAGTATTATGATGAGTTTGTTGAGATAGCGCCTCATGATGATATGAAGTATGTATTAAGATATGCCATTAAAAAAGGGCAGGGAGCTTCATTTGATGAGCTTATCACTATTCTTGAAGAGTACAAGGATGAAGAATACACTGAGGAGTGGGCATATGAGCTTGCATATCTATACCACAAGGCCGGAAAAGCCGATAAGTGTATAGATGCCTGCGATGAGCTCATTCTGTGGTTCGGAGACGGACCATATGTGGAGCGTGCGCTGGAGCTCAAGATGCTTTATCAGCCACTTACCAAGGCTCAGGAGGAAAAGTACAGACGATTCAAGGCAGAGAAGGAAAAGCCGGCTAAGATAAAGGATGAGGCTGAGGTCACTGAGATAGGTGCCATGGAGATGGTAAAGGGCGGAGAGATAGTGCATGATGACGTAACTATTCCGCAGATTACTGTAAATCAGGAGAAGTTCAATACTGTAAATTTACAGCAGGAGATTGCCAAGGGTATGCAGCAGATCATTGAGGCCAAGGGCAAGAATGAAGTTGCTGATACGATGGATACCATCAAAAAGATAGTTGAGGATATTCCTTATCTCAAGCTCGAAAAGGAGCAGGAAGAGTATGTACAGCAGCCGGAAGAGACAGAGCATATCGCTACAGATGAAGAGATAGATGGTTCACTTAAGTTGAATTTCAAGGAGCTTTTGGGTGAAGACGCTGACGGACAGATGTCTATGGTCATGAGTGAAAAGACTCAGCTTGAGCATCAGATTACAGGACAGATGTCTATACATGATGTGCTTGAAGAATGGGAAAAGACCAGACATGCGGCTGAAATTGCACTTAAAGAGGCTGAGCAGCAGAAGCTTGAGTCAGCTAAGGCAAGAGCACTTCAGGAGGCAGGAGACATCATGGAGAGACTAAATGATGTCATTCCAAAGCTGGATGCAGGTGTTACTCCGAAGGAACTTCTTGAGGAGGAGTATTTGAAGGTGCCGGTTGATATTATAGAGCAGAAAGCTGCCGTGAAGGAGCCTGAAGAATGGCAGAAACCGGATATGCAGGAGCTTTATGCAGAGGAGACTGTGGATGAAGTACAGGAGCTGCAGGAAGAACCGGAAGAGACTATAGACGAAGCACAGGAAGAGGCTGCAGATGAAGCAAAGGAACCGGTTGGAGAGCCGGAGGATATAATTATGGCAGAGGAGTCTGAGAAAGACGAGATACTCACGCAGCCGACTACCATGATGCCTGAAATAACAGATGATATGTTAAATGTCGATGATGATACATCAGATGATGAGGCTTCACAGAAGAAAGAAAACGTTTCTGAGAAGAGAGATTTTGATCATGTGACATCATTTATCGAGCAGGAAATAGCCAAGATGACAGCAAAGAATCCGGGACTGGAGAAGAAGCTGGATATGGCTAAGACAAGAAAAATGCCGGATATTTCATTGCCGGAGGATTTAGACAGCGAAGAAGATGACTCGAAATTGAAAGAAACAAAACATATAAAAGAGCTTACAAGCGAACAGAAAGCTATATTTTCATATTTCATACCGGTAAAGGGTATGGAGGATCAGATTTGCAAGGCATATAATGCAGTACTTGATCATTTCAACAGGAAAGAAAACGCATCCACAGGCAACCTCATTATACAGGGAGAGCAGGGTTGCGGAAAGACAATGCTTGCTACAAGCTTTATAAAGGTATTACAAAAAGATGGTGAACAGCTTACAGGAAAGATGGGCAAGATTGATGCTGCCGTACTCAATAAAAAAGATGTGCAGCAGGTAGTCAGAAAGATAACAGGAGGCTGTCTCATCATAGAAAGAGCCGGTGATATCGACCGCAACATAGCTGCCAAGCTATCATTTTTGATGGAGCATGATATTACAGGAACACTCTATATACTTGAGGATACATCAAAGGGTATAAAGAAGGCTCTCTCAATGGATGAGGGCTTTGCATCCAAGTTCACGGAAAAGATATCGGTTCCTATTTTTACAAATGATGAACTCGTATTGTTTGCCAAATCGTACTCGGCAGAGCTTGGGTACAAGATAGATGAGATGGCTATTCTGGCATTGCATAACAGAATCAGCAATATTGAGAGGATAGACCAGGCTACCACGCTGACAGAGGTCAAGGATATAATTGACGAGGCCATAGACAGGGAGGCTCACAGCGGACTGAAGAAGGCTATAAGTATTCTGACAGCCAAGCGATATACAGATGATGACCGAATTGTACTCAAAGAGGATCATTTCAGGGAAAAATAAATACTTATGGGGGTATATATATGTGTAATTTTACAGCAATGGATTGTTACCTGTTTGGTCAGGCAACACACTATGACATCTACAAGAAGATGGGTGCTCACTTAGCTGAGCGCAAAGGAAAAAAAGGAGTGTGCTTTGACGTCTGGGCGCCACATGCGAGGGAAGTATACGTGTTTGGTGAGTTTAACGACTGGAATGAGACCAGTCATGAGATGAAGCGTGTAGAGCCGGAAACCATGGGAGTGTATGAGCTTTTTGTACCGGGAGCGCAAAAGGGTCAGATGTATAAGTTTATTATAGTCACTGAACAGGGTGATAAGCTGTACAAGGCGGATCCATACGCAAACTACGCAGAGCTTCGTCCGGGAACAGCGTCAATCATCACAGATATCGAGCACTTCACATGGACTGACAAAGAGTGGATGGATAAAAGAGCAGCAAAGTCAGATGCTGATGTATATTCTTCACCTATGGCTATATATGAGTGCCATCCGGGCTCATGGATGAGACATCCGGGCAGGGATGATGAGGGCTTTTATACATACAGGGAGCTTGCAAAATCACTCGTATCCTATGTGAAAACTATGGGATATACACATATTGAGCTTATGGGTATTTCAGAGTATCCGTTTGATGGCTCATGGGGATATCAGGTGACAGGCTACTATGCACCTACATCGAGGTATGGAAAGCCTGAGGATTTTGCATACTTTGTTGATCAGTGCCATAAAAATAATATCGGAGTAATCCTCGACTGGGTACCTGCACATTTCCCAAAGGATGCGCATGGACTTGCCAATTTCGACGGAACAGCCACATATGAGTATGCAGACCCAAGAAAGGGAGAGCATCCCGACTGGGGCACAAAGATATTTGACTACGGTAAGAATGAAGTAAAGAACTTCCTTATCGGAAGTGCATTGATGTGGATAGAAAATTACCACGTAGACGGACTCCGTGTGGATGCAGTTGCGTCAATGCTTTATCTTGACTATGGAAAGAGCGACGGACAGTGGGTGCCAAACAAGTTTGGAGGCAATAAGAACCTCGAGGCAGTAGAGTTTTTCAAGCATATCAATACACTCATACTTGGAAGAAATCACGGAACTGTAATGATAGCCGAAGAGTCTACCGCATGGCCAAAGGTAACAGGCAAGGTAGAGGAAGACGGACTGAACTTCAGCTACAAGTGGAACATGGGATGGATGCATGACTTCCTTGATTATATGAAGCTGGATCCATATTTCCGTAAAAATAACCACAACAAGATGACATTTGCGATGAGCTATAATGAGAGTGAGAAATATATTCTGGTACTGTCACATGATGAGGTGGTACATCTGAAGTGTTCTATGCTCAACAAAATGCCGGGCTTAGAAGAGGATAAATTCAAGAACCTCATGGCAGGATATGCATTTATGATGGGACACTGTGGAAAGAAGCTTCTTTTCATGGGACAGGAGTTTGCACAGAAGCAGGAGTGGAGTGAGGAAAGAGAACTCGACTGGTATCTGCTTGAGAATCCGGAGCATAAAAAGATCCAGAACTGGGTAAAGGAGCTGCTTCATCTCTATAGGAGAAATCGCTGTCTGTATGAGCTGGATTCAAGCTGGGAAGGCTTTGAATGGATAAATGCAAACGATGCAGACAGAAGCATCTTCAGCTTTATCAGAAAGAGCAAGGATGGCAAGAATAATATGCTCTTTGTCATCAATTTCACACCGGTAGAGAGACCTGATTACAGAGTCGGAGTGCCAAAGCACAAGACATATCAGCTCGTTTTAGATAGTGAGGATCCTAAGTTTACCGGCAAAACGGTAAAAGAGCCTGTAAAGAAGGCTGCAAAGGGCAGAGGCAAGGCAGCAAAACAGTCATATAAGAAGCTGGACTATAAGGCAGTCAAATCAGAGTGTGACGGCAGACCATTTTCATTTGCTTATCCACTTGCGCCTTACGGAGTTGCTGTATTTAAATACTGATATACCGGTAAATAGCAGGGTAAAGGACCGCAGAGCAGTTTATTGTAAATGCCCAGAGGGTGATTGCGCAAGATAGTCTGTAACACCGATATATATTGCATGTGCCAGGTCATCCTGATAGTTTTTGTCAGTAAGAAGAAGTGTCTCAGCAGGATTACTCAAGAATCCACATTCTACGATTACGGTCGGGGATGTGGATTTTTTAAGTATAAAGTATTCTTTATTGGGCTTAATGCTTCGTGGCTTTGCGACACAAAGAGAAGTGTTTAAAGCTCCAAGAACAGAGGATGCGAGCTCTTTTCCTGCATCAGAGGCTTCATAATAGAATACCTGTGGACCGCAGCTTGAACTGTCCTCAAAGCTGTTTTGATGGATACTGATGCTGACTGCCACATTGCTTTTAGACATTAGGGCAGTTCTCTTTGTCAGATCATCTGTCTTTGGATGCTTGGAATTATCCGGGGCGAGGTCACAGTCGGTGGTTCTGGTCATGACAACAGTAAAGCCTCTGTTTTCAAACAGCTGTTTAAGAGCCATTGCAATACTCAGGTTGACATCCTTTTCCATGACGCCGGAGGTGGAAATCTTACCGGGATCACTTCCACCATGGCCAGGGTCTATTACAATAACAGTTGAATTAGTGTTTTTGCCGGTGTTTTTTGCAAGAGCGCAGACACCTCTTCCGAGGTAGAAGGACAGAATAAAGAGAGCTAAAATAAGACAGTATTTGTTTTTCTTAATAATGTACAT
>OHQP01000739.1_pt1 | contig 11813 bp, 13 predicted proteins | sample 1578101 | NCBI WGS metagenome assembly OHQP01 (sample SAMEA3879569, study PRJEB24766) | human gut metagenome | biome: human-associated habitat; feature: feces | place: USA | collected 1985/1987 | reverse complement strand
AGTGGCAATCAGCGGATATGACGACTTGAAGGATGTCTTCAATGTGACACTTGATCCAGCGATTGCATCTTCTTCAATCGTTCTGACAAACCAGTCAGGCTTCAACTACCTTGACAAGATCAAGGACGAGCGTGGCGACTACATTTTACAGCATGATGTGACAGACAAGTCAAAGATGCTTCTTTTCGGTGTATATCCGATCAAGAAAGTCAGCAACAAAGTGTTGAAGAATGTGGAAGTTAAGTCAGACGGAAGCAACGTGTCAGCGTACAAATACCCGATCTACATGGGCGATTTGAAGGAAGCAATCACTTTATTTGATCGAGAGAAGATCAGCATCGAACTTTCAACCGAAGCTGGCGACTTATGGGCGAAAGACCAGACAGGAATCAAGGTGCGTGACAGATTCGATGTGCAGGCATTTGATGAAGAAGCAGTCATCAAGGGAGAAATCACAGTTCCTGTTGCTGGTTAATGGCAGCAGGCTTCAGGAGAGGAGGAAAAGACATGGAACTGGAAGAACTGAAAGCATATTGTCGTATCGACTATGACGATGACGATGAAGTGATCAAACTGATTTATGCAGCAGTGCTGGAAGAAATGACAGACCTGATCAAAGACTTCAATCCTGAAGCACTCACGAACCGCCAGAAGTTATTGATCTGCATGTATGTCAAAGAAGCCTACGACAACAGGGACAGAACAGCACCAACAGACGACAAAGTCAGATTCGCGGTGCAGTCGATGATGTTGAAAGAAAGGTTGAAGTGATATGTCAAGCGCAAGAATCAAAATATACAAATACCAGTACGGAAAAGTTGATGGAAGGCGAGTGGAAACAGAACCGATCTTGTATCACGAATGCTGGTGCGAGATCGGCAGCCTTTACGGAAAAGAACTGTACAAGGCAATAGAAATCAGGCTGGAAGACACGATCGTGTTCGACAATGTCAGGTATTGCAAGAAAGTCAAAGAGATTGCAGCACACTTGAAGGACTACTTCGTGGAGTACGAAGGCGAAAAGTACAACATTTTTGCAAGGGACTTCAGACAGAACGACAAGCAATATGTACAGCTGAAGGCGAACCGCGTCACATAAATGTGTCAGATTCTGACACAGGGAAGGAAACAGCATGAAAGTGACTTTTGAATTTGAAGGGCTGAAAGAACTTCAAAACAAACTGGAAACACTTGCAAGCGATTCGGAAATCAGAAAAACAAACAAGCAGATATTCCAGCGTTCTGTTGATTATACCGAACCACGAATGAAGGCAGTTATGGCAAGGTCGGCAGACAATTCAAAGTCAGGAAAGAAGGGATACAGACCTTCTGGACATGCTGCGGATAATATCCCCACGAAAGTGACAACAAAGGGCGGCGAAGTCGGCTGGACACTTCTGGGCGATGCAGAAAACTGGTTTTACATGAAGTTTGTGGAATGGGGGACAACGAAACAGCCCCCACAAGACTTCCTTTACAACACAATGGAAGAATGCCGCGGACAGTGGGACACGATAGCAGATCAGGAATATCAGAAGTTATTGAATGAAAAGCTGGGAGGATGACACATGGACATTGTGAAGAAGACACTGGATGCGCTTGAAGTGCTGGAAGCAGAAGGAATCACAGTGCAGCAGGGCTGGTATGACGCAGACATCAAGGGACTGCATGTGACTGTGTGGAATCTGGGGGACTACGGCGGCGAACATTCGGACGATGACGAAGAAGTCGAGATTGCAGCAGTGCAAGTGTGCATCTGGTCAAGTACAGATCAAATCAGGTTAAAAAAGAGAATCAGGCGACTTATGAAAAAGGCAGGATTCGCATTCATGGGCGCAAATGACAATCTTGAAACAGATACAAAAATATTTATGAATGCCGCAAGATTCATGGCGGCAGAAGAAGCAGAACAGGAGGACGAAGAAGAATGAGTGAAGCAGGAAAGCAGATCATCAGATCAAGAACAAAGTCGTTTCGTGACATTTATGTCGCACCAGTAACACAGAACGATGCGACAGCATACGCAGCAGGCACACCAGTCAAACTTGCGCGTGCTATTTCAGGAAAAGTGTCTGATAAATTCAGCGTTGAAAAGATTTACAGCGATGATGGAGTGGAGGACACAGTTGAAACCTACGAAGGAACAGACGTGGAGTTTGAAGTCAATTCGCTTGCACCGCAGGACAAAGCAATGTTGTTCGGTCATTTATACAAGAATGGCTGGCTTGTGAAAAACAAGGACGACAAAGCACCTGAAGTCGCTGTCGGATATAGAGCAAAGAAGCTGAATGGCAAGTATGAATTTGTATGGCTTTATGTCGGAACATTCGGTCAGGGATATGACGACAACTATCAGACACAGGAAGACAAGGTCACAACACAGACAGCAACGCTGAAGGGCAGTTTCTACGAACGCGCATGTGATGGAAACTTTGAAACACAGGTTGACGAAAGCAACCTTCTGACAGAACACACGGACGCAGCAGCAGCAATCAAAAACTGGTTCGGAAAGGTACAAGAGCCAACAGAAGCGGCGTAAAAGAATAATAGGAGGGCAAACACAATGAAAAGAAAGTTAATTATAAACGGCAAAGAATATGAAATGCCAAAGATGGACGTTGACACCTATATGGAATATTTGGAGGTTAGGGACGACATCATGGGAACTGAAAAGAAAAGCGGACTTTACACCGCAGAACAGTTCCGAAAGATGCTGGACTGCATTTGCATGGTTTATGGCAACCAGTTCACTGTTGACGAGTTGAAGGACAAGGAAACAGGACTGGGAGTTGCAGCAATCATCATGGAATTTGCACTGATCGAAGAATCGCTGGGCGATGAAGTCAACGGAAAGGTTGAGAAGCTACAAAAAAATTTTACAAGTGGCAAATAATACCCGAACTGACGCTGACGTGCAATGAAAAAGAATATATATGCGCGTCAGTATCGGTTGAAAAGTACAGAGCATATACAGAACTTATGGAAAAGAACAACGGCGATGATGTTGCATCTGCGTTTCAATTCAATGCAGCAATTATGAAAATGATCTTCGGTATATCTGAAAGGGAAGTGCTGAAGGCAGATGTCGCAGAACAGCTGGCAACAGCAAAGATGATTCATTTTGTGATGCAGGACATCATCACACCGAAGTTCCTTGAATTAAACCCAAACAGACCAGATGAAGTCGAACAGGAGAAGTCAGCATTCGATGATTATGACGAAGAAAACGGCTACAACGAAGCTGAAAAGCAGCTGGACGATGAAAACATCTGGAAAGTGTGCCGCGACAATGTGGACAGGGTTGTAAAGCTGTGTATAAAAGGGCTGAACGATTCACTTTCAAATGTTATGAAGTCGGATATTATGAGCCTTTTGGATCATGTGGCGTTCGAGATCAAGACCATCAACGAAAAGTGATGAAAGGAACGTGCATACATGGCGCAGGCATCAATCAAGATCGGCGCTTCGATGTCAGAATATCAGTCGGCTATGAAAGCGGCGGTTGCAAGCATGAAAGAACTGTCGTCACAGTACAGTCTTGCTGCTGCGAATGCCAAACTGTACGGCACGAAATCTGACGCGCTAAAGGCGAAGATCAGCGAACTTACACAGAAAATGGATGTCCAGAAGACAAAAGTCGCGGATTGTAAGACACATTATGAAACGCTGACAACACGACTGGACAACAACAAGAAAAAAAGCGAAGAACTGAAGACAAAAGTCGCAGAACTGTCAAGAGCCTATGAGGAAAGCAAGGAAGCGACTGGCGAAAATTCAGAAGAAACAAAGAAATTAAAAACAGAACTGGACAAAGCAGAAAAGCAGCTGGCAACAACCGAAGCACAAACAACAAAGTATGAAGCAGCAGTCAAGAAGCAGGGGGCAGCAGTCACACAGGCTGAAGCTGACCTTGCGAACATGGAAGTACAGCTTCGTGATGTCAATGCGGAACTTGCGCGCCAGAAGTTCGATGAATACGCGGAAAAGGCTGGAAAAGTCGGACAGGCAGTGCAAACAGCAGGACAGCACATGATGAAGGTCACAACCGCGATCGGCGGCGTGGCAGCGGCATCGGTAACGGTTGCAGCGAACTTTGAACAGCAGATGTCAAAAGTGCAGGCAATCAGCGGAGCAACAGCGGAAGAAACTGACAAGCTGACAGAATCAGCGCGTCAGTGGGGGCGTGATACAAAGTATTCAGCAACCGAAGCAGGCGAAGCGTTTGAATATATGGCACTTGCAGGCTGGAAGACGGATGACATGCTGGAAGGCATTGGCGGCATCCTGAATCTGGCAGCAGCATCCGCGATGGACTTGGGAACAGCTTCAGACATCGTCACAGACTATCTGACAGCGTTCGGACTATCGGCAAAGGACGCAGGAAAATTCGCAGACGAAATGGCTTACGCAATGAGCCATTCAAACACAACAACCGAAGCACTTGGAGAAGCATATAAAAACTGCGCTGCGACAGCGGCTTCAATGGGCTATTCGGTGGAAGAAACAACAGCAGTCTTGATGACAATGGCGAACGCTGGCGTTAAAGGCGGCGAAGCAGGAACAGCCCTGAACGCTATTATGACAAGGCTTGCGACAGATACAAAAGGCTGTGCAACCGAACTGGCGAAGTATGGTGTTGAAGTGTACGATGCGCAGGGCAACATGAACAGCCTGTCAAGCATACTGACAGGAGTGCGCGGCGTATGGAATAACCTGACAGACGAACAGCAAGCGAACCTTGCAAAGACAATCGCAGGAACGAATCAGTTTTCAGCATTGCAAACAATCATGTCTGGCTTGTCAGATGAAGCGATTGCAAGCGGAATGTCCTTCAGTGACTATGCTGAAGCATTACAGAATTGTGACGGCACTGCATCCGACATGGCGGCAACAATGCAGGACAATTTACTGGGAAGACTGACACAGCTGAAGTCGAAGCTGGAAGATATTGGAATAACTGTGGGAAATGCACTGCTTCCATTCATGGAAAAGGCAGTGGCGAAGATTGGCGAACTTGCAGACAAGTTCGCAGCATTAAGCCCACAGCAGCAAGAAACGATCCTGAAGATTGCAGGCGTTGTGGCTGCGATCGGTCCTTTGCTGACGATAGTCGGAAAAGCTATCAGCGTATCTGGACAGCTATCATCAGGGATCGGAAAAGTTGTTGGCAAGCTGGCGGCAATGGGAACAACAGCGTCAGGAGCAACAGGCGGCATGGCTGTCCTGAAAGGCGCGCTTGCGGCGATCACATCGCCAGTCGGAATTGCGGTCGCTGCGATCGCAGCAATCACGGCAGTCATAGTGACACTGTGGAACACGAACGAAGACTTCAGGAACAAGATCACGGAAATCTGGGACAGAATCAAAACAGTGTTCACAGAGTTCGGACAGCACATCACTGACAAGCTCAATTCGCTGGGTTTTGATTTTGAAAACTTCGGGGAAGTGGTCAAGGCAATCTGGGAAGGCTTCTGTAATTTGTTAGCACCGATCATCGAAGGCGTGTTCAATAATATTGCGAACATTATTGAAACAACGCTGAATGTGATCACAGGCGTGTTTGATTTGTTCGTGTCGTTATTCACAGGCGACTGGTCAGGGGCTTGGGATGCAGTAAAAGGAATATTTGAAAGCGTATGGAATGGGCTGAAAGAATATATCAGCAATATTCTGAACACAATCAAGGGCGTTGCTGACGCTTTTCTGGGCTTATTTGGTACTTCATGGGATGAAGTATGGAATAGCATCAAGACAACCTTTGAAAACATCTGGAACGGCATTGTATCGTTCTTCACAGGTATACTTGACGGAATAAAGAACACAGTAACAACAGCATGGACAGCAGTCAGCACGACAATTTCAGACGTACTGACAGGAATCTGGAACACAGTCAGCAACGTATTCACGACAATCAGGGACTTTGTATCAACAGTCTTTGAAACAATCAAGAACGTGATCACAGTCGTTATTATGGCGATTGCAGAGTTCTTCAGCGCAGCATTTGAAATCTTGACAGTTCCGTTCCGATTTATCTGGGAGAACTGCAAAGATACAATCATTTCAATCTGGGATGCAATCAGCGCGAAGATACAGACAGCAATCACGTTTGTACAGAATATCATCACGACAGTATGGAACGCGGTCAGCGGTGTATTCACGACAGTGTGGACAGCAATCAGCACGACAGTGTCAAATGTTGTGAACAGCATCAAGAACACAGTCAGCAACGTGTTCAACACATTAAAATCAACAGTCAGCAACGTGTTCAACAGCATAAAATCAACAGCAACATCGGTCTGGAATGCAATCAAGAACGCAATAACAACACCGATCAATGCCGCGAAAAACGCTGTACACAATGCAATCGAAGCGATCAAGTCGAAGTTCCACTTCACATGGTCACTTCCAAAACTGAAACTACCGCACCCGAAGATCACAGGAAGCTTCAGCCTGAATCCTCCGTCAGTACCACACTTTTCAATAGACTGGTACAAAAACGGCGGTATTATGAACGATTCAATGATCTTCGGAATGAACGGAAACAAGCTACTTGCTGGCGGCGAACCAGAAACAGGCGGCGAAGCTATTCTTCCGCTGAAACCATTCTATCAGGAATTAAACTCAATACTTGATGAAAAGCTGAAGAATATAGAGTCAGGAACGAATGTGAAGGTTGAAAATCACACATATATTGACGGCGAAGAAGTGGCAAGCAAGACATACACGAAAGTGGATGAACAGCTTGTGGAAGATAAAAGGAAAGGAAGGTAAGGCAGCATGAAAGTAAATGGTATTGACGCAAGAAAATATAACGCGAAGCAGCTGACAGCCGAAGTGCTGCCACCTTCGCTTGCTGTCGATTATGAGATTGTAACAGGCGCGATCCTTCCGACAGAATTTAACACAGACACAGAACTTGGAAAGCTGAAGTTGTGCATGTACTTCAGGGGTAAGGATAGAAACAGCCTGATCAGGAAGATGTCAGCATTTCTGGAAAACTTCACAAAGTCAAGTGTGCTGGAAGTGGACGGCTACAAAGGAAGGTTCAAAGCCTACACAGCAAGCAGCGACTATTCAAAGATGAAAGTGAAGACCAGATACAAGCTGAACATCGTTCTTGACGGCTATTTTTTTGATGACGAATTAAATCTGGAATATGACGGAATCACACAGACAACGATTGACCGACAAGGGACACGAAAAGCACCAGCAATCATTGAAGTCTATGCAAAGAAAGCGTTGAAGAATTACACAATCAGTGGGTTTGAAGATGACATCATCGTGGAACAGCTGGCAGCAGGACAGACGATCATCATTGACGGAGAAGAAGGACGCATCACGAACAATGGCGCGGACGCATTCGGAAGTGTTGACTTGTGGAAATTTCCAGCAATCACGCAACAGCAAACAGCCCTGAAGTTTTCAAATGCAGATGCAGTCGTTCGGATCAGGTACAAGCCTATGTGGATATAAGGAGGAAGACGGATGCAGATTTTTAATGACAAAAAGCAGCGTGTCGGAATCCTGAAGGGCTTCAAAGATCGCAAGATCGTGAAGACGCTCGATTCTGGCGATAGGGAACTGTCTTTCAAATATCCTTCAGACGGCGAAATGGTTGACCGCCTGAAAGAAGAATATTACATCAGGACAAAAGATGACGAATATGTCATCAGAAAAAAGAAGACAGGCGCGCAGTTCAATGAATACACAGCACAGTTGAATGTCGAAGAACTGGAAGGCGCGGTCTTCCCTTATGGCTTTGAAAGCAAGGAACAGACGATCAGGGCATGTCTTGAATTTGCCTTTGAAGGAACAGGCTGGAAGGTTGGCGTGTGCCAGATCACAAAGAAAAGGACAATCAACAAGGATGAAGAAACGAACGCATGGAAAGTCCTTCAGGACTGTTTGTCAACATATCGTACAGAATGCAAGATCAACAGCCTGACAAAGACAATCGACATATATGAACAGATTGGATCAGACCGCGGACGATACTTCATCGAAGGACTGAATCTGAAGAAGCTGACAGTGACTTCCGACACATACGATTTTTATACACGCCTGATCCCTTTAGGAAAAGACGGAATCGGAATTGAATGGCTAGGAAAGCCATATCTTGAAAATTATCAGTACAGCAGCAAGATCAAGACCTATGTGTGGAGCGATGAGCGATACACGAACACGACAAGCCTGATAGAAGACGGCATCGCGAAACTGGACGAAATGTCGAAGCCGTATGTCGCCTATGCAGCAGATGTGATTGACCTTGCAAGACAGTCAGAGAAATACAGCAGCGTGTTTGATTATGACATAGGCGACACAGTCTGGATGATTAGCAGGAAGACACGCACAAAGGAAAAACAGCGAATTGTGAAGCTGACGGAATATCCAGAAAGCCCACAAAAAAATACTGTCGAACTTTCAAACGCAACAAAGACATTCGCTGAAGTGCAGCAGGAAGCAACGGATCAGGCAAAGTCAGAAGCAATCAAGATTGCAAACAGTAGCGCGAAGAAAGTTCTTGAAGATGGCTATTACACGAAGACAGAGGTTGAAACACACATAACAGCATCGAAGGAAGAAATCGAACTGGGCGTGTCAAAGACCTACGAAACGAAAACCATTGTCGATCAGAAGATCAAGAGTGCAAACGATCTGACAGATGAAAAGTTGACAGAGTATTCCACAACAGAAGAAATGAATGCGGCTATCAAGGTGCAGGCAGACAGCATCACGACAGAAGTTAAAAAGAAGGTCAATAGTTCGGAGTTCGGCACGAAGATCACACAGAACGCGTACAACGTGCGTGTCGCTTGGAATGGCAACAGCAAATATATACAGCTGGAAGCAGGACAGCTGGCGATCTACAACGGCGAAGTTTCAACATCACAGAAAAGGGCTGTATTTGACGAACAGGGAAATCACTTCTATCGCGATGGATATTATGTCGGAAAGATTGGAACAAACCAGTGGTCGGGGAACAACGCGCACAAAGGGCTTGTGTTCGATCTGGACTATCAGGGAAAATACATGGCATTTGCGCAGATGAAGTCACAAGGCGCAGGATCATATACAACGATGCTGTGCTTCAGCCGCGAAGGAAGCATATATGATCAGTATGGCATACACTTGGGATGTGACTTCTATGGTCATTGGTTCGACATGTACAATGTCGATCTTCACGATGTCAATATAAACGGATACGGCGTGGCAGATGGTAAAAGCATACCGATAGTGACAGAAATTCACGACAACGGAAACGGAACAGTCGGCTGGACGACATCATCAATCAGTGTCAGAGGTGGAATGATTACAGCAGTACCACAAGGGAGCGCGAATATATAATGAGCAAAGAAATCATAATTGAAGAAGATACAAAGACGGAAACAAAAGAAATGATCATTGATCTGCCTGAAGGCGAAAGAGGGATCACAGAAGAAGAAACAGAAACAAAGGAACAGCAGATCAAAAACACGATGCTTGCGCAGATGGATTCAAAGCTGGACTTGATACTTGCATATCAGGAAGCTGCGCTGGAATAACAGGAGGATGGCACATGAAACCGATTGAACAAAGAATTGCATGCGCAAAGGGAGAGATCACAAACGCGATCGTGACAGCCAGTACAGTCCACGGACTGTCAGCGACACTGATTGAAGGTGTACTTGCTGACGCGCTGTCGGAAATCAAATCGCAGGCAAAGATCGAACTTCTGAATGTGTACAACAAGGAATTGAGTGAAGCACAGCAGGAGAACAAACAGCTGAAGGAAGAACTTGAAAAAGCGAAGGCAGCAGCAAAGAAGACATTGAAGACCGAACCTGACGCAGAGCAGGAGGAAGGGGACGACAATGGCAATGGAACTGATAACTGACATAACACTGGAACTGACAGGCGATGAACGCTTGTATATGGCATCTGCGAAGCAGGGCGACAAGCGCACACGATTCATCAGGATCGCGCTGACGAATAATGGCAAGGTATTCACGATCCCGACAGGGTACATTGCGATCGCAAATATCAAGAAGCCTGACAAACACTTCTGCTATAACGAATGCAAAGTGACGGACAACAAAGTCATGGTCGAACTGACAAATCAGGCACTTGCAGCAGCAGGAACAGCGCACTGCGACATTGAGATCAGGGACGCGCAGAACGTGTATGTGTTATCTTCACAGGCGTTCACAATCGAGATCGAAGAAACAAACAGGAATGATGCTGCGATTGAAAGCTGCAACGAGATCACGGCACTTGAAAACAAAGTGCAGCGGTACATCGACAATATAGTTCAAACAAAACAGGATATTTTGTCGGTAGAAGCTGCGATGAAGGTTGCTGAAGCTGCCAGAGCATCGGCAGAGGTTGACAGGATAAATGCTGAAGCCCGAAGAAACAAAAGTGAAAAGGACAGGGAAACAGCGGAAACGGCAAGACAACAGCAGCTTCAGATCATGCAGGAAGCGACAGGGGCGGCGAACAATGCTGCTTCTTCAGCGAATACAGCAGCAGGAAAAGCAAACACGGCAGCGGCACGCGCTGAAGAAACATACAAGTCACAGGAAGAATTGCAAAAAATGTATGAAAAGATGCTGGACATCAAGGGAGCAGTCGGAAGCACGATTGACGGCGGCACAGCGATCAGCATTGATCCGATGACTTGCGATGGCGGCACAGCATTCACAACAGAGGAATGTGAAGCAGACGCAGGCACAGTGTAGGAAGGAGGAAACACAATGGCAACATGGACAGTCAAACCGAAGAAGGACACGACAGCGAACTGGAAGGCTTCAGGACGCATCCTTGAAGTGAATGAATGGGGCGTTGAAGAAACTGCATCAGGAAAGTACATCTTGCGAATTGGAAACGGAAAAGATAAGTTTCTTGACCTTCAGCCAGTTGTTGACACAGAAAACCTTGCAAAGATTTATTCGGAGATCAGCAACTTCAACGCAAACATGCAGCAGGCGACATCAGCAGCAAACGCTGCAGCACAGTCGGCACAGCAGCAGGCAGCAGCAGCACAGGCAGGCGCGGCAGCTTGCAAGGACATCCAGAAGGGGATCAATTCAATGTCGGATTCTGCGACAGGGAAGAAGTACACAATCGGCGTTGAAGCAGGGCTTGTGTACTTGGAAGAAACAACATAACAGGAGGAAAAAGAAATGGCAAGGCTTTATGTAGCAGACAAAGAAACGCTTGACGCTGTGAAGGCTGACACAACAGGAATACTGGCACAGCTTCAGGATAAAGATGGAAAATTCAGCAATGTCAAGCGATATGGAATCAAGATCAACAAGGCTGACAGCAATCCTGACACGCGCATCACATATCTGTACGATGCAGCAGGATTCACGCCAGCGAAGATGAACTTCACAGACGGATCATTCGACTTCGGCTCATGGGGCGAAGTATTCTTCATTAAGCAGAACAGACCAGTCATGCTGAAGGCAGACAGAACAGTCGCGTATGAATTAAACCACACAGACCATTCAAAGAAGCTGGATGGCACTGCATCCGATGTCGGGGACGCATCAACGACACTGAATGCGATGTCTGAATTTCCTTTGATGTGGCTGTGTCAGTACGAAGTCGGAAACTATGAATATATCATCGTATCTGACACAAGAGTTGACAGCAACTACAACGCAGACGCATACACAAGAGAAGATGGAAGCATTGCAGATCATATGTACATGCCTATGTACGGCGGCAGCTATGACGGCGCGAAACTTCGCAGCTTGTCAGGAAAGAAACTGGACTGCAACACAAACGCACAGACAGAGATCAGCAGGGCAGCAGCAAACGGAACAGGC
>OHQP01000732.1_pt1 | contig 11865 bp, 4 predicted proteins | sample 1578101 | NCBI WGS metagenome assembly OHQP01 (sample SAMEA3879569, study PRJEB24766) | human gut metagenome | biome: human-associated habitat; feature: feces | place: USA | collected 1985/1987 | reverse complement strand
GAAAGGTAAGGTAACTGACGAGAATGCGGAAGCGATTATCGGGGCTACCGTATCGGTAAAAGGAGCAACTACTGGTACAATCACCGATATCAATGGTCAGTATTCCATCAAAGTGCCTTATGGAAGCACTCTTCGCTATTCATACGTGGGCTACCGTGAAGAAAGCGTCATGGCGAAAGAAACGACAGTAAATGTGGTGATGAAAGAGGATGCTGTCAGCCTGGAAGATGTAGTCGTTGTAGGTTATGGTGTGCAAAAGAAGGTAAATGTAACAGGTGCCGTATCTATGGTCAAAGCGGAGGCTATCGAGAACAGACCTATTACTAACGTAACTACGGGCTTGCAAGGATTGCTTCCCGGAGTTAGTATCGTTGCCTCTTCGGGACAGCCGGGTGCTGTGCCCAATATCAACATTCGTGGTACAGGAACCATCAATAGTAGTACAGCGCCTTTAATTTTGATTGATGGGGTAGCCGGGGGAGACATCAACTTATTGAATCCTTCGGATATCGAAAGCGTATCAGTGTTGAAAGATGCCGCGTCATCTGCTATTTATGGAGCGCGTGCCGCCAACGGTGTTATTCTTGTAACGACTAAAAAAGGAGAAAAGAAAGAACGGGTAGAATTCCAATATAACGGATATGCCGGCTTCCAGACTCCCACAGCATTGCCCGAACTTGTCAACGGAAGGGAGTATATGGAACTTTCCAATGAAGCTATGAGTGCTGCCGGATTTTCCAAGCCCTATACACAAGAGGCTTTCGATAAATATGATTCGGGACTGTATCCTAACGAATATTCCAATACTGATTGGGTTGATGAAATATACAAAAGCCGGGCTTTTCAGACGGGACATAATGTGAGTGCACGGGGTGGAAGCGAGAAAACCGGATTTTTCATGTCGTATGGTTACTTGGATCAGGATGGACTGGTTGTAGGTGACGGATACAGTTCCAAAAGACATAATGCGCGTATCAGTGTAAACACGGAGGTGTATGATCGTCTGAAACTGACCGGGCAGATGAGTTATGTCGATTTCTATAAGAAGGACTTAGGCTATAGCGGCACATCAGGAGTGTTCCGCCTGTCACAGCGTATGTCTCCGTTACTACCCGTCAAGTGGCAGGTTCCTGATGAGAATGGCCGGATGGTGGATAGTGAGAACTGGTCGTACGGTTCGGTACGTAACCCCTTGCAGGTAGCCTATGAGTCGGGAACGGAAGAACGGAAAACCCGGGTGCTCAATGGAATATTCAATGCAGATCTTAAAATTATAGACGGACTGAACGTAGGTATGCAGTACTCTGCAAATATATATACCCGCCAGGTGGATGAGTTTAACCCGAAGATGTTGTCTTATTACTCGGACGGTAGCCCGTTGAAAGCAAATGAAGATGCCAAGGACTATATCTCACAAAGCCATCTCGATGTTATGACCCAGACGTTGCAGTTCACCTTGAACTTTAATAAAACAATAGGGCGCCATGAGTTGGGAACATTGTTGGGATTTTCGCAAGAATGGGAAAGCAGAAGCACGCTGGGTGCTACGCGTGATAATGTGATGGTTGAGGATATTCACGTTATTAGTGCCGGAATGATTAATTTTATGAATAGCGGAACAAAAGACGAGTGGGCTTTGCGTTCTTACTTTGGTCGTGTCAACTATGCTTTTGACGGCAAATACCTGTTTGAAGCCAATCTGCGTGCCGATGGAACTTCAAGGTTTGCCAAAGGCAATCGTTGGGGATATTTTCCGTCATTCTCGGCAGGATGGAACTTTTCACGTGAAAAATTCATGGAGTTCGCTACTCCGGTATTGAGCTCGGGTAAGCTGCGTGCTTCCTGGGGTGAGTTGGGAAATCAAAACATTCCCGGTAATTACTATCCTTATTTGTCGCCTATCATAACCGAAGAGTCCTATCCTATCGGAGCTTCTAATACACCTGTTATGGGACTTTGGCAAAACAAAATCGGTAATCCCGACATCAAGTGGGAAACCATCCGCATGCTTAATTTCGGGGTAGACCTTAGTTTTTTGAACAATAGACTGAATGTGGACTTTGATTGGTATAAGAAAGAAAATATTGATGCATTGGTTCGTCCCGATGTCCCGGCTATTGTCGGGGTTCCTAGTAGTAATGTAGGTTATGTCAACCTTGGTAAGATTGATGTCAAAGGATGGGAACTTAATCTGTCATGGCGTGATAAGATCGGAAATGTAAATTACAATCTCGGGTTCAATCTGTCGGACGCTCGTAATAAGATTACCGATTTGGGTGGAACTCCGGAGTCGCTGACCAGTACGGCTTCCGGTTCGTATCGTCGGGTAGGTGATCCGATAGGTGCTTTCTATGGTTATCTGACTGATGGGCTGGCGCAAGTGTATGACTTCGAATCGGTGAATACAACTACAGGTAAGTACCAGAAACCAAAATTTCCTCTTGTTGCGTCACAAAACGGCATTGTACAGCCCGGAGACATTAAGTACCGGGACATCAGTGGTCCTGACGGCGCTCCCGACGGGGTAGTTGATGACTACGATAAAGTGGTGTTCGGTGATAGAGATCCTCATTATACTTATGCAATCAAAGGTGGTTTGGAATGGAAAGGCATCGACTTCAGTTTCTATTTGCAAGGAGTAGGCAAAGTTGCCGGTTACCTTGAGGATGAGGCTCGGCATGCGTTTATCAATGACTACTCAATCCCTAAAAAAGAGCATCTTGACAGATGGACGCCTATGAATCCAAATGCTTCTTATCCCAGACTTTATCAGTCGCAGGAGCACAACAGGCTCTTCAGTGATTACTGGAAAGAGGATGCATCGTACTTGCGCCTGAAGAATATTCAGATAGGTTATCGTTTTCCTACCCGAATGGTGGCACCTCTTGGCATTAATAGTCTTAGAGTATATGCTTCGGCAGATAACTTGTTTACTAAAACCGATTACTTCGGAGCTTATGACCCTGAAGTGAGGACCACCAGCGGAGATGTCTATCCGCAAGTAAAAACCTATGTTTTTGGATTATCAGTAACATTCTAACCTATTAAATGACCATAAAGATGAAATACTCAAAATACTTTTTAATCATTGCTTTATTGGGTATAGTTACCTCATGTAGCGATTTTCTGGATAGAACGAATCCTAACGAGCCGGACAATGTAACATTCTGGGTGAATGAAGATCAGCTTAAAAATGCCTTGCCTCCCTGTTACGAAGCTTTGCAAAAAGACTATCTCGTGAATTGGACCGAATCAACGGCCGAAACTGTTATGTGGGGGAATATTACCAGTGGACTGAGTAAGGTTTCGGGAGGCAAGCACTCTTATACTGATGGCTTTCCTTTCACTACTTATTGGACAGGAGCGTATAGTTATATTTATCGCTGCAATAATTTCCTGGACAATTATAATAAAGCGCAGGTAGCTCAAAGTAAGAAAGACGTTTATGCCGCAGAAGTAAAAACCATCCGGGCGCTTATGTACTTTTACCTCACGACATTTTGGGGGGATGTTCCCTGGGTAGGAGAAGTCATCCAGCCCGAAGATGCATATATCGAACGTACTCCTAGAGAGAAAGTCATTGATCTGCTCGTCGAGGATTTGAAATGGGCGGCAGAGCGCATGCCTGAAGAAAGATATACAGGAGACAAGCTGGGAAGACTCGACCGCTGGGGCGCTTTGGCTATATTGGCACGTATTGCCTTGCAAAACGAAAGGTGGGAACTGGCTGCAAAAACGAGTGAATATATCATCGAAAACAGTCCCTATGGCCTGTATGAATATGAAAAACTGTTCCATCACGAAGGGGATGTCGAGAATGATCCGAAAAATATCGAAGCCATCGTATATAGCCTTTTTGTACCCGAAATCCGTACGCAAAGTCTGCCCAATGAAACTTGCTGTCCGACAGACTACATACGTCTCAATCCGACGAAGTCGTTAGTGGATGCTTATCTGTGTACAGACGGTAAGCCGGCAAAAACCGGACTGGAATATTATAAAAAGACCGGTGTGCAGACCTCATCGTTATACAAGTCGCCTGAAGAGCATTATGTGGATTACTTCCAGAACAGAGATCCTAGAATGAAGATGACTTTATATGCTCCGGGTGACAAATGGCCGGGAGGAGATGACGGTGATCCTGATACGGATAAGGCCAACGAGATATTTAATCTGCCTCGTTTTGCTTCATTGCAAGATAATAACCGTGTGGGGGCAAATAGCCGTACAGGCTTCTATCTGAAAAAGTATAACGATATTGATTTGGCCGGTTCGAGTGTAGACGGACATGGGAATCTTAATGTCATCCGTTTTGCCGAAATCTTGCTGATTTGGGCTGAAGCCACTTTCGAACTGCAAGGCAAGAATCTGACACAAGCACAGATTGACTACTCCATTAACAGGCTTAGAGATCGTGTGAATATGCATCGTATGAACCTCGACGAACTTAGCGCATGGGGGATGGATCTCGAAACCGAATTGAGAAGAGAACGTCGCATTGAGTTGGCAGGTGAAGGAACAAGATACGCCGATGTGATGCGCTGGCGTGAAGGCGAACTTCGCTTTGGACGTGCCATCACCGGTCCCAGCCTGAAAGTTTGTATGAATGATTTGGGCGCCAACCCATATCCCGATACCGGAGTAGATGAGTTTGGTGATGTTATCTACGAAAAATCTACCGCGGAAGGCGGCGCGCGTTACTTCGACGCAACGAAACATTATTTGTGGCCCGTGCCTAATCCCGAGCGTCAGAAGAACCCTCTGTTAGGACAAAATCCGGGCTGGGAAAAGTAATCATTAAAAAATAGAAATCATGTATTCAATGAAGAAATATTTATTATTGTTTTTATGCCTGACTTTGGGTGTTGCCTATGCGCAAGATACTCTACGGGTGCGGGTAATGACCTATAATTTAAGATTTGGCGAACTGGCATCTTTAGAGGAACTTGCTCATCACATCAAATCCTTCAAGCCTGATTTTGTGGCACTTCAGGAAGTGGATAGCAAAACAGACCGTAAGCGTACCCCGCATCAGAAGGGAAAGGATTTTATATCCGAACTTGCCTATCATACAGGGATGTTTGGGCTTTACGGAAAGACGATTGATTATTCTACCGGTTATTATGGCATTGGGATGTTAATATTTCTGTACAAAAGATAATGCTGCCCCATCCGGTCAAAGAGCATGAGAGGCGGGCCATGCTGGAGGGATTATTCGAAATGGGGAATGATACCATTGTTTTTACCTCTACGCATCTGGACGTCAACTCTCAAGAAACAAGGGCGGAGCAAATAAAATTTATTACCGGGCATTTCAAAAATTATAAATATCCTATAATTTTGGGAGGTGATTTCAACGCGCGTCATTACTCCGAGGCAATACGTGGTATGGATAGCTGGTTTGCTGCAAGCAACGATGATTTTGGAATGCCGGCATGGAAACCTGTGATTAAGATCGATTACTTGTTTGCTTACCCGCAAAAAGGATGGCGTGTGATTAGTACGCAAACTGTTCAGTCGCTTTTGTCAGACCATTTACCGATTATTACGGAACTGGAATATGTGAAAGAAGCATCGAAGAAAAAATATTGATACTCACTTATAACATTTATGATTTTCTATGATACATACAATAATCAAGTATTTACTGATTTCAACAACGCTTTTTTTCTGCTCATGCCACAAGCCTAAGACGGATATTATCACCCCCGCCAAACAGTTAATAGAACGTCAGATTGGGGAAAGAGCACAGTCTATCCACTTTGAATATATCGAACCATCCGATGGTAAAGATATATTCGAAGTGATAGCAAGCGACGGCCGGCTTACCCTAAGGGGAAGCAGCTCCGTTGCTATCTGTTACGCTTTTCATACGTACATGAAAGAGGCCTGCAAGAGTATGAAAACATGGAGCGGTGAACATATAACGTCGGTGATGCCGTGGCCCGATTATGAATTGTATGAACAGGTGTCCCCTTATGAGTTGCGCTATTTTCTTAATGTTTGTACATTCGGCTACACTACCCCTTACTGGGACTGGGAGCGTTGGGAGAAGGAAATTGACAGGATGGCTCTTTATGGTGTAAATATGCCCTTGGCTACCGTGGCCAGCGAAGCCATTGCGGAACGGGTATGGCTGCGTATGGGATTGGCTAAAGAAGAAATCCGTGAATTTTTCACTGCCCCTGCACACCTTCCCTGGCATCGCATGGGCAATCTGAACAAGTGGGACGGTCCCTTATCTGATGCCTGGCAGCAGAACCAAATCATTTTGCAGCATCAAATCCTGACCCGTATGCGCGAGTTGGGTATGCAGCCCATAGCACCTGCGTTTGCAGGTTTCGTGCCGGAAGCATTCGTACAGAAACATCCCGATACGCAATTCCGACACATGCGGTGGGGTGGTTTTGATGAAGAGTACAACGCCTATGTATTGCCACCGGATTCACCTTTTTTCGAAGAGATAGGCAAACTGTTTGTCGAAGAGTGGGAAAAAGAGTTTGGAGAAAATACGTATTATCTCTCGGATAGTTTTAATGAGATGGAACTGCCTATCGATAAGGAAGATAAAGAAGCGAAATATAAGTTATTGGCCGAGTATGGAGAAACGATCTATAAATCAATTGCAGCCGGAAACCCGGATGCCGTTTGGGTTACACAGGGATGGACATTCGGATATCAACATTCATTCTGGGATAAAGAATCGCTTAAAGCCCTGTTGAGCAATGTACCTGATGATAAAATGATTATCATTGATTTGGGCAATGATTATCCGAAATGGGTATGGAACACCGAACAAACATGGAAAGTACATGATGGATTTTACGGAAAGAAATGGATATTCAGCTATGTACCCAACTTTGGTGGGAAAAACACCATGACAGGAGACTTGGACATGTATGCTAGTTCCTCGGTCAAAGCATTACGTGCCGCAAATAAAGGTAACTTGATTGGGTTCGGTTCTGCCCCTGAAGGACTCGAAAACAATGAGGTTGTTTACGAATTGTTGGCCGATATGGGATGGTCATCAGATAGTATCGATCTGGACGATTGGATGAAGATGTACTGTGAGGCCCGTTATGGGGGATATCCCGATGCCATGGAGGAAGCTTGGAAACTCTTTCGGAAGACAGCATATAGTTCTTTGTATTCATACCCCCGTTTTACCTGGCAAACTGTAATTCCCGATCAACGGCGGATCAGTAAAATCGACCTTAGTGATGATTACTTGCAGGCTATACGTTTGTATGCTAGTTGCGCTGACGAACTGAAAAGCTCTGAATTATACAGAAACGACCTCATAGAGTTTGTTTCGTATTATGTAGCGGCTAAAGCTGAGAATTTTTATAAGCAGGCCCTAAAAGATGATTTGGAGAATCGTGTTCTCGCAGCGCAACGTAATCTGCAACAAACTGTTGATTTATTGATGGACGTTGACAGGCTGTTGGCTTCTCATCCTTTATATCGATTAGAAGAATGGGTGGAACTTGCGCGCAATAGCGGAACAACTCTTCAGGAAAAAGATGCTTATGAAGCAAATGCCAAACGCTTGATTACAAGTTGGGGTGGTATCCAGGAGGATTATGCCGCCCGTTTCTGGAGCGGACTGATTAAAGACTACTATATCCCTCGTATACAGCTCTATTTCACAAAAGATCGGGATAAAATCCGGGAATGGGAGGAGCAATGGATTACATCTCCCTGGAGCAACAGTACGACTCCGTTTGATGACCCGGTCAAGGCTGCATTGAATTTAATAGAGAAAACAAATAAGTGATAGCTTTTATGAAAAAGATTGTATTGGCATTCGACTCGTTTAAAGGTTCGGTCGGTTCTTTCGAGATAGCAAAAGCTGCCGAAAAAGCGATTCAGGAGGAATTACCCGACTGTCAGATTATACGTTTCCCCATAGCTGATGGCGGCGAAGGGACTACAGAAGCTCTATGCTCTGCCCTTCATGCTCAAACGGTGTCATGTCGGGTGCATGATCCATTCATGAAGCCAATTGAAGTATCGTATGGCATCGTAAACAATGGTGCGATGGCTATTATCGAAATGGCCTCGGCCTGCGGTCTGCCATTGATTGATTCAAATCGAAGAAATCCCATGAAGACTACGACTTATGGAGTTGGAGAAATGGTTGCTGACGCATTAAAACGCGGGTGTCGGGAATTCATTATCGGGATTGGCGGAAGTGCTACGAATGATGCGGGAATAGGTATGCTGAAGGCTTTAGGTGCACGTTTCTTAGATAGTGGAAACGGTGAGTTGGAGCCTGTCGGCGAAAATCTGATAAAAGTCCATCAAATAGATATTTCCCAATTAAATCCGGCATTGAAGGATAGTAAATTTATGATTGCCTGTGATGTTAGTAATCCATTTTTTGGAGAAGAGGGTGCGGCCTATGTATATGCTCCCCAAAAAGGGGCAACTATGTTGCAAGTGATAGAGTTGGACAATGGGTTGCGGCATTATGCACAGGTGATAAAGGAATATACAAATATGGATATATCGCAGCTTCCCGGTGCCGGAGCAGCCGGAGGAATGGGAGGCGGCCTGCTTCCGTTTTTGAATGCAGAATTGCAATCCGGAATAGAAGTTATATTGAAAACGCTTCGTTTCGAGGAGGTCGTTCGACAGGCAGATCTGATACTGACTGGAGAGGGGAAACTGGATCGCCAGACTGGTATGGGAAAGGCACTGGACGGAATTTTACGTGTCGGTGAGAAATGTCAGGTTCCGGTGATAGCGTTTGGGGGAGCAGTCGAAGCCACCGAAGCGCTTAATAGGATGGGGTTTACTGCCGTACTGCCTATTCAACCTTTTCCGGTAACACTTGAAGAGGCGATGCAACCGGAGTTTACGAAAGAAAACATAGAGAGAACGGTGCGACAGGTGGTGAGAATCATAAAACAATTTACTAAATAATACTCAATGACAGCGATAGGCGCATTAATCGGGCTTTCATTATCCATACTGTTAATCATAAGAAAGCTTTCTCCGACATACAGTCTGATTATCGGAGCGATAGTCGGAGGATTGTTGGGAGGACTATCTTTGAATGAGACCGTTACGGTGATGACCGAAGGGGTGAAAGAGGTTACCCCGGCGGTATTGCGGATTCTGACAGCCGGAGTCTTGTCAGGCATATTGATACAAACCGGAGCTACCACGGTCATCTCCAATGCGATTATAAACAAAATGGGTGAAAAACGGGTATTTATGGCATTGGCACTCGCAACGATGTTGCTTTGTACGGTAGGCGTCTTTATTGATGTGGCAGTGATAACCGTTGCGCCGGTGGCTCTTTCGATAGGCAAGCGTCTAAATCTGTCTCCATCTGTATTGCTTATTGCTATGATCGGGGGAGGTAAATGTGGAAATATCATATCACCTAACCCGAACACCATTATAGCAGCCGGAAATTTTAATGCAGATCTATCGGCTGTAATGTTTGCCAATATTTTACCGGCAGTGATCGGTTTGTTTTTCACTGTTTTTGTTATTGTCCGTCTGATGCCTCAATCGGTAAAAAACAAAAAAACAATGATGCAAACAGAGGATAAAGAGGAAGAGAGAAATCTTCCTTCGTTAAGAACCAGTCTGATTGCTCCTGTTGTTACGATTGTTTTATTGGCATTACGTCCTGCGGTAGGAATTAATATCGATCCTTTGATAGCGTTGCCGGTAGGTGGTTTATGTGGTGCTATCTGTATGAAACAATGGAAAAATATTCTTCCGAGTATAGCATATGGGCTGCAAAAGATGTCTGTGGTAGCTATTCTGTTGATAGGAACTGGAACTATTGCCGGCATCATAAAGAACTCTTCTTTGAAAGATTGGATTCTTACAGGATTGGATCATGCTCATATGAGTGATGTATTGATTGCTCCTATATCAGGCGTGTTGATGTCGGCGGCTACCGCATCGACAACAGCCGGAGCGACACTGGCTTCTTCTTCGTTCGCTGAAACGATATTGGCTATAGGTATTTCTGCGGTTTGGGGAGCGGCTATGATTAATTCCGGAGCTACAGTTCTTGACCATTTGCCACATGGCTCGTTCTTTCATGCGACAGGAGGGGTATGTGAACTTAACTTTAAGGAACGTTTGAAGCTGATACCTTATGAATCGCTTATAGGGATAGTGTTAGCCGCCGGAACAGCTATTTTATATATGGTCAACAACACAGGAAAGTGTGGCTATAACTATGCTGTGTTCGCACATGCCAAGTGGGATGGCTTTTCGCCGGCTGATCTGGTATTTCCGATGTTTATGTTCCTGATGGGTATTTCGACCTACATCTCCTTGTGTAAGTATAACTTCCAGTATCGATCGGCGATTGCGAAAATCATAAAAAGAAGTCTCTTGTTAATATTGATCGGTCTGGTTATAGAGTGGTTCCTTACAGCAATAGATAGTGCTAACTATTTTGATTTGAGTCAGCTCCGGTTGATGGGTGTTATGCAACGGCTTGGGATTTGTTATGGCATTACAGCCTTATTGGCTGTAAAAATACTGCATAAGTGGTTTATGCCATTAGCCATCGTTTTGCTGGCTGCCTACTTTATATTTCAGTTATTTGGAAACGGATTTGAGAAAAGTGCGGATAATATCATCGGGATGATTGATTCGGCTATTTTAGGATCTAACCACATGTATCTTCAGGGCCGCCAGTTTGTCGATCCCGAGGGGATACTTAGTACGATTCCCGCTGTGTCTCAAGTAATGATCGGTTTTGTTTGCGGAAAGATAATCATCGATATTAAAGACAATGACTGCCGGATGCTGAATCTATTCCTTATAGGTACCACGCTGTTGTTTGCCGGCTATTTGTTAAGCTATGCCTGTCCTTTGAACAAACGTTTGTGGTCTCCTTCGTTCGTTTTGCTTACTTGTGGGATTGCGGCATTGTCATTGGCATTGCTGCTTTATATCATTGATGTAAAGCAGAATAAAAAGTGGTTTTCGTTTTTCGAAGCATTTGGAGCGAATCCGCTTGTAATTTATGTGTTTAGTTGCATAGTCGGAGGATTGCTTGTGCATTGGCATATCCATACGGCTGTATTCAACAATTTGTTTAACCCGTTATTCGGAAATTACTTCGGTTCATTTATGTACGGTGTATTTTTCCTGTTGTTCAATGGGCTGTTGGGATATGTTTTGTTAAAAAGAAAAATCTATATAAATTGGAAAGAATATTAGGTTGGGACAACGGTTGAAAGATAGAGGAAGATGATTTGTTGTCCCTTTGTTTTGATACGTTTAGTATAGTTGTCATATGTGAGGAAAGTGTGAATGGAGTTTGAAGAAACTTTGAAAAGATTTGTGAATGGCGCGGGTGAACATCGGAACATCCCAACGCCCGGATATCGCCGAATTTGCATAGAATTAACTTGAAAGTGAACACTGCTTCATGGTACAATCGTTTGGCATGTGTGAAATATGAGTTACATTTGAGAGGACAAAAACTATGGACTATAAACTGCTGCTGGACACCGCGGTCATGGCGGGAGAAATCCTGCTGGAAAGCGGGGCGGAGACGTGGCGGGTGGAGGATACCATGCTGCGGATGCTGCGCATGTCCGGCCTGAAAACAGCGGATGTACTGGCGCTGACGACCGGCTTTGTGGTAACGCTCGACGACCCGTCGATGGATTCCATGACTGTTATGCGCAGCGTAGAGAGCCGTGCAACGGATCTGAACCGGATCCATGCGGTCAATCAGCTTTCCCGCGATTTCTGCGAAGGAAATATCGACCTGGATGCGCTGTTCCACCGGGTGCGGGATATCTATCGTGCCAAGCCGGAAATTAAAAAAAATCTGCTCGCGATGATGGCGACGACCGCAGGCTTTGCAATCAT
>OHQP01000722.1_pt1 | contig 11975 bp, 9 predicted proteins | sample 1578101 | NCBI WGS metagenome assembly OHQP01 (sample SAMEA3879569, study PRJEB24766) | human gut metagenome | biome: human-associated habitat; feature: feces | place: USA | collected 1985/1987 | reverse complement strand
CACGCAGAGCGCCGCCAGCTGGCTGGCCTGCCCCTCCACATGGTAATATCCCTGCCGGAACAGTTCCTGATCCGCGGGGCTGCCCTCGAATCGGGCCAACACACTGCCGGGCACTACGCCCTGCCGCACCTCCCGCACACCGAGGGCAGTGAGCTTTTCGCACAGCGCAGCGGCGTCCGCTTTGAGTGGGTTTGCCCGCAGGCTGGTCAGGCCGCCGTCTGCCTTGTAGGTGAGGATGTTCCGTGCTTCGTCCGGGTAGTTCTTGTGCAGGAATTCTGCCACATCCCGCCCAGCCGAGCCCAGCACCATCAGGCGCTCTATATCATCCCTGAACACTGCCGTGTCCAGATCATAGGTACAGGCGCGGCGCAGCACAGCGTTGACCAGCCCCGATGCACTGGATTTTTTAAAGCTCCGGGTCAGCTTGACCGCCTCATTGACGGCAGCTGACACCGGCACCTGCATATAGCGGGCCTGCGCCAGCGCGGCGCGGAGGATTTCCCGCACCTGCGGGTCGAGCTTGGCAAGCCCTTTGGGTAAAAACTGGCTCAGGATATAGTCCAGCGTTCCCTGATGTTCCAGCACGGTGTAAAATATCGCGCTGGCAAATGCTTTATCGCGGCCTTCCAGCTTCTGGCGGCGCAGCTCTGCGTCGAGGATGAGGTTCGAAAAACCGTCCTGCTCCTGCCGCACCAGCGCCGCCACCGCCGCCGCGCGGGGGTTCGGGCCGCTCACAGGCTGTCCCCCGCCTTGAGGCGGAGACCGGCGGCGAAGGACGTGCCGTCCATGGGCTTCTTGCCCTCCGGCACGACGTGCAAAAGCTGGACAGCGCCCTCACCGCAGGCCACGGTCAGGGGCTTGGTGGCGAGGACAGTGCCAGCGGCTTCGCCGTGGCTTTCCGCGACGCGGCACTCCATCACCTTGACCTTCTTGCCGCCCGCCGTCACGAACCATGCCCCGGGCCACGGGTTCATGCCGCGCACCCAGTTGTGGATGTGGTCGGCGCTGTCGGTCAGCTTGAACTCCGCCATCTCCTTGCTCAGCATGGGGGCGGTGGAAGCGTTCTCGTGGGCCTGAGGCTCTGCTTTCAGCGTCCCGGCTGCGATGGCAGGCAGGGTCTCACAGAGCACCCGTGCGCCCACGGCAGTGACCCGGTCGAACAGCTGGCCGCTGGTCTCCTCGGGGTCGATGGCGATCTTCTCGCAGGCCAGCACGTCGCCGGTGTCGAGGCCCTCGTCCATCTGCATGATGGAGACGCCCGTCTCGGCGTCGCCGTTCAGCACCGCCCACTGCACGGGGGCGCTGCCCCGGTATTTCGGCAGCAGGGAGACGTGGAGGTTGATGCAGCCGTATTTCGGCGCTTCCAGCACCGATCTCGGCAGGATGCAGCCGTAGGCCACCACGACGATGAGCTCAGGAGCCAGCGCGCGGATGTTCTCGTCCTCGCCGCCGTCCCGCAGGGTGCGGCGGGCGCAGTCCACAGCATCGGCGGTGGTGCAGCTGTCGGTATGGCGGGTCTCGGCCCGGCGCGGGTCGGGGCTGCGCGGCCCGGCCGCAAAATACGGCGGGTTGCAGGCGGCAAAATCATACTGCCCCTGCTCCGGCCCGGCGGTGCAGAACTGCCGCAGGTCGGTGCAGAGCGGCGTGATGTGGTCGGCCTCGTTGTCGGCGGCGGCCTGCGCGCAGAGGGCGGAGGCTGCGGCGTCCAGCTCAAGTGCCGTGCAGGGGCCGCGGTGGCCGGCATCGTGCCACAGCAGCGAGATGATGCCGCAGCCGCTGCACATATCCAGCGCGCGCTCCCCCCGGCGGGGCAGGGCAAAGCGGCCCAGCAGCAGCGCATCGGTGCCGAAGGTCGCGCCCGGCGCGGTCAGCACGCGGGTGCCGTGGTCCAGTATCTCAACGCCCATTCAGGCTTTGCCGCGCAGCTGCGCACGGTGCGCGAATATTATGAGCGCAGTATGCAGCTGTTAGCCCCTGCCATTCGCGCAGAGCTCTTCTGCGCCGAGCGGCCCATCCTCGCCAAGGAGGATGACGAGGCGGCGTCGTACATCGCGCCCGACTCGCGCTGTGTCAATTCGCTGATCGCCGACGGCTGCCAGATCGAGGGCAACGTAGAGGGGAGCATCCTCTTCCCGGGCGTCAAGGTCGGCAAGGGGAGCCAAGTCAAAAACTGCATCCTCTTTAAGAATACCGTGGTGGAGGAGGGCGTGACGCTCGGCTGCGTCATCGCCGACAAGGACGTCCACATCCGCCGCGGCGGCACGCTGATCGGACACGAGAGCTACCCGCTTGCCGTAAGCAAGGGCAGCATTGTATAAAAGCAGCAAACAGAAGAAAGGAGCTTGCAGATGAACATTTTGTATGTGACGAGCGAGGCGGTCCCCTTTTGCAAGACGGGCGGCCTTGCCGACGTGGCCGGCAGCCTTCCGCAGGCGCTCGCGGCAAACGGAGACCGCGTGAGCGTCATCCTGCCGCTTTACGAGCGCGTGAAGGACAAGTGGGGCGAGCAGCTCCACTTTGAAAAGTGGACGTTCGTGCGCCTTGCGTGGCGCAGCGTCTACTGCGGGCTCTTTTCGCTCGAGCGCGACGGCGTCACGTGGTACTTTGTCGACAATGAGACGTATTTCCGCCGCAGCGAGCTCTACGGCTACTATGACGACGGCGAGCGCTTTGGCTTTTTCTCCCGCGCGGTGACGGAACTGCTCAAGTCCCTGCCGCAAAAGCCCGACGTTGTCCACTGCAACGACTGGCAGAGCGCGCTTGTGCCCATCTACATCAGGGATGAAGCCGTGCGCGACGACTTTTATAAGGGAATCCGAACCGTCATTACGGTGCATAATATCGAATATCAGGGCCGCTACGGCAGCCGCACGGTCGAAGACCTGTTCGGCCTGGACCATGGCTGGTTCGACGGCGGCACGATCGAATTCGGCGGCGATGTGAACCTTTTAAAGGGCGCGATCGTCACGGCGGACGCCGTGACCGCCGTGAGCCCGACCTACGCGCAGGAGCTCAAGTACGCGTACTTTGCCCACGGGCTGGAAAACGTGATGAGCATGAACGCGCGCAAGCTCCACGGCGTGCTCAACGGCATCGACATGCAGCGCTATGACCCGTCGCACGACAGGAATCTCGCAGCGGTCTACTCGCCCGGCGACCTTGCCGGAAAGAAGATGGACAAGGCAGCGCTCCAGCGCGTGCTGGGGCTGCAGGAACGGCCCGACACGCCCATCCTTGCGATGGTCACGCGCCTTGTCTCCCACAAGGGGCTCGACCTTGTGTGCGAAACGCTCGACGCATTTATGAGCAAGGACGTACAGTTCGTCGTGCTCGGCAAGGGCGACGCGAAGTACGAGACGTTTTTTGAGTACGCCAAGCAGCGCTACGGCGGACGCATGGCCGTCTACCTCGGCTATTCCGAGCAGCTCGCCATGCAGATCTACGGGGGCGCAGACCTCTTCCTGATGCCCTCGAAGAGCGAGCCGTGCGGCCTTTCGCAGATGATCGCCATGCGCTACGGCGCGGTGCCCATCGTGCGCGAGACCGGCGGATTAAAGGACACTGTCCATGCGTATGAAGCCTGGAACGGACAGGGCAACGGCTTCACCTTTGCCAACTACAACGCTGGCGACATGTGCCACGTGATCTGCGAGGCCATTGACCTTTACCATGACAACAAGGGCGCCTACGCGATGCTCCAGCAGCGCGGCATGACCGCGGATTTCAGCTGGACGCGCTCGGCGCAGGAATACCGCAACATTTACGAATCCATCTGCCGATAAAGAAAAGGAAAACGATCTATGACCATTGACTCTGTGAAGAAAATGAAAGACGCGCTGTGCGAAAAGCTGAAAGTCAGCTTCGGCAGCACCGTGGAGGAGGCGAACGATGCGCAGATGATGCGCGCGAGCGCCCTTGTCCTGCGCGACGTGATGGCCGAGCGCAGCGTGGACACCATGCGCGAGACCCGCGAGGAACACCGCCGTCAGGTGCACTACCTGTCGATGGAATTTCTGATGGGCCGCAGCCTGATGAAAAACGCGTTCAATTTAGGCGTCGGCGAAATTCTGACCGAAGCGCTCGACGAGCTGGGCTTTCGCGCAGCGGACATCTTTGAAAGCGAGCCCGACGCGGGTCTCGGCAACGGCGGCCTTGGCCGCTTGGCTGCGTGCTATCTCGACTCGATGACGACGCTCGACATCCCCGCCGCGGGCTACTCCATCTGCTATGAGCTGGGCATCTTCCGCCAGCGCATCGTCGACGGCCAGCAGGTTGAGCTGCCGGACAACTGGAAGGACCTCGGTGGCGCGTGGCTGCTGCCCAAGCCGCAGGAGGCCGAGACCGTCCGCTTCGGCGGTACGGTCCGCCAGTTCTGGGACGACGGGCGGCTGCATGTCGTGCCCGAGGGTGAGACCGAGGTGCTGGCTATCCCCTGCGACATGGAGATCGCGGGCTACGGCACGAAGCATGTCAACACGCTGCGCCTCTGGGACGCGAAGTCCCCCGTGCCGCTCGACATGTCGCTCTTTTCACAGGGCGAATATCTGCGCGCGCAGGAGCAGCACGCGATGGCCGAGACCATCGCAAAGGTTCTCTATCCCGAGGACAACCATCCCGAGGGGAAGAGCCTTCGCTTAAAGCAGCAGTATTTCTTCGTCTCCGCGACCGTGCAGTCCATCGTGCGCAAGCACATCGAGGTCTACGGCACGGCCACGAATTTCCACGAAAAGAATGTCATCCAGATCAACGACACGCACCCCGCGCTCGTCATCCCCGAGCTCATGCGCATCCTGATGGATGATGCGGGCCTCGACTGGGACACGGCGTGGAACATCACGACGCACTCCGTCGCTTACACGAACCACACGGTGCTTTCCGAGGCGCTGGAGCGCTGGCCGCAGGAGTTGATGCAGTCGCTTCTGCCGCGCGTGTGGACGATCATCACCGAGATCGCACGCCGCTATCAGGAAAAGATCGAAAACTACTACCACGACGAAGCCAAGACGCGCGACCTGGCCATCATCTGGGACGGCCAGGTCCGCATGGCAAACCTGTGCATCGCGGGCGGCATGGCGGTCAACGGCGTCAGCGCCCTGCACTCGGATATTCTCCGGAAGGACGTGTTCCACGACCAGTGCGTCATGGAGCCGGACAAGTTCAAGAACGTCACCAACGGCGTGGATCACCGCCGCTGGCTCAGCCAGATCAACCCCGGCCTTGACAGTCTGCTGAAGGACACGGTGGGGGAGGGCTACCTCACCCACGCCGGTGAAATGAGCGGTCTGGAGCGCTGGGCTGACGATAAAGAGGTGCTGCTGCGGCTGGGCCAGATCAAAAAGGCCAACAAGGATGCCTTCGCCAAGTGGGCCTATCGCCAGCAGAGCGTGGTGCTGAACACTGACGGCATCTTCGACGTGCAGGTGAAGCGCCTGCATGAGTACAAGCGCCAGCTGATGAACGCCCTGCATATCATCTACCTCTACCAGCAGCTGCGGGACGATCCCAACATGGCTTTCACGCCCCACACCTTCCTGTTCGGCGCCAAGGCCGCTCCGGGCTACTACCTGGCCAAGCAGACCATCCAGCTGATCAACAACGTCGCCCGCGTCATCAACAACGACCCGGACGTCAAGGGCAAGCTGAACGTCTACTTCCCGTGGAACTACAACATCGAGCTGGCCATGAACCTCATCCCGGCCACCGACCTCGACGAGCAGATCTCCCAGGCCGGCAAGGAAGCCTCCGGCACCGGCAACATGAAGTTCGCCCTCAACGGCGCTCTGACCGTCGGCACCCTCGATGGCGCCAACGTCGAGATCCGTGAGCGTGTGGGCGCTGAGAACTTCTTCCTGTTCGGCATGACCGAGCCGGAAGTCTCCGCGCTGTACGCCAAGGGCTACGACACCAAGGGTCTGTCCCGCGAGTACTACGAGAAGGACCCGCAGCTCAAGGCCGCCATCGATATGGTTGCCGACGGCACCTTCTCCGACGGCGACAAGGACACCTACAAGGACCTCGTCAACGATTGGCTGAACAAGGATTACTTCATGACGCTCGCCGACTTCCGCGCGTACATGGACATCCAGGCCCAGATCGAGGAAACCTACCGCGATCCGATGAAGTGGAGCCGCATGGCCGTGCTCAACGTGGCCAACTCCGGCTACTTCAGCTCCGACCGCTCCATCGAGGATTACCTCGAGCGCATCTGGCACACCGGTCCGCTCAAGTGATTATGAAGCGGTCATGAAACGTCGCCGGCATCGCCGACGTACGCATGATCGCTTCCGTTCCGTCCGTTTCGCAATGGGCGGATAAGTGATGACGACGAAGGCCCTTGGGATTTTCCAAGGGCCTTTTCGTATGTTTTTCGCATGTCCGATTGCGTATGCCGGTAGTGCCCGAATGTACGTGCCGGACGTACGTGGCAATACAGCGACAGTACGACGGAAGGCCGCAAGTCAATCGCAATCGAAAAAGCAAAAGAAAACCCTGTATCGCAAGATACAGGGCGAAGCAACAAACCCAACGCGGCATAGGTGTGCCGGGAAAGGCGAAATCAGGCGGCTTCCGGCTCAGCGGCAGGAGCGGCGGCAGTGGCGTCGGCCTCCGGCTCGGCGTCCTTGGTCAGGCCCAGGTCGACCGGCGAGGAGCTGTTCTCCCACGGTTCCTCCCACGGGTCATAGTCGGGATTCTGCTGCTTGTAGATGTACAGACCGACGACGCCAGCAAGCAAAGCTCCGAAGAGCAGTGCGAAGAACTTCCAACCGTTAGAAGACTTGTTCTCCATGACGGCTCCTTTCAAGGTTTCCAAACACTGGCTGACCTGCTCGTTCAAGCCAGCTCTGTTCCCTATCTTAATTCGTGGAATGTGTCGATTGGGTGGATTTACGCGCCGGAAAATACCGCATGTGCCGGTAGTGTTGAGCTATGGCATACCAACGATTCAGTCTGTTTCCCGATTCCCCATCGTTCAAGGATCTGTTCTCCGCCCGATCGCTGCGATACCGGTGGCGCAACGGCGACCCGGTCATCACCACCGCCATCATGGCGATCTGCATTGTGGTGTGGGCCATCGAAGCGGTCCTCTTCCTCGTCTGGCCCGAAGGCGGCAACGCGTTCGTGAACGCCGGCATGCTGCTGCCCGCCACGGCCGTCCGGCACCCGTGGACCTTCATCACCTCGATGTTCCTGCACCAGCCGACCTCGCTGTGGCACATCCTGTTCAACATGCTTACTTTGTGGTGCGTGGGGCCCGTGCTGGAACGCATGATGGGGCATTGGCCGTATCTTGCGCTGTACCTGCTGTCCGGATTGGGCGGCGGCGCCGGACTGATGGTGTGGGCCGTGTGCTCGCCGTCGGGATGGATGACCGCCGCATATGGCGCGTCCGGCGCGCTGTTCGGCCTGTTCGCCGCGATTCTGGTGGTGTACAGGAGAATAGGCATCGATATTCGTTCGATGCTGATTTGGATGCTGATCAACTTCCTGATGCCGGTGATCACGCCGGGCATTGCATGGCAGGCGCATGTCGGCGGATTCATCGTCGGCGGCGTGCTTGCGTGGCTGCTGGTCACCGGCCTGCATGCGTTCCGCGGCAAAAGCCTGACGTGGCGCACCACGGTGTACGGCATCACGGTGTTCGTGGTGGTCGTGGCGATCATCGTGGGATGCAACGCCGGCAATCCGCTGATGCATATGTCACTTCTGTACCAGTAATGCGGGAACTACACACATGTAGTTTTCCACATCCGTGGATAACTTTGTGGATAAGTGAGGTCAAACCTGTGGGTAAGTCGGGGATAACGTGGTGGATTATCCACAAGGATATTCACAAAATGGCGGAACATAAGGAATTTCCTATGTGAAAATTGTGGATAACTGATATCCACACCCCACAAAAATGGGGAAAATCGCCGCCGATATTTCGTGGTGCGACGTTGACTCAGGCACAAAATATGGGCGTTATCCACATTCGTCCACATTTGTCCACTTGTTATCCACAGGAAAGATAAGATGACGAAGGCAATCGACAAGGACGCAATACCGATGCGCCACGGACGCAGGATACGCGTGCGACGATATGCGTGCGACATGGCAGATACTTGCGAAGAAGGGGAGAGGAACCATGAGTGACGGACCACTGCTCAACGACGTGACGCGCGCCTTCGCCGAGGCGCATCGCAATGAAGACGTGCGTGACCTGGCGCTCAAAACCAAACGGACGGCGGACCTCGACCTGCCGGCCGCGCTCGACCAGATCGCGGGCTGGCAAATCGCCCGCAACAAACTGCCGCAATGGGCCGCCTGCGCGGATATCGTCTATCCCGCGCATATTTCCATGGAACAGTGCTCATCGCAGTTCACGGCGCAATACAAGGCCGAAATCGCCCGACGTCTGTTGCGATCTCTGCCGCAATCGGCGGGACAGACGGCCAACGACGCGACCATGACGGACCTGACAGGCGGATTCGGCGTCGATTTCTCATATCTCGCCCGCGGATTCGGTCACGCCACGTACGTGGAACGCCAATCGCATCTATGCGAACTGGCCGCGCACAATATGGCGGCGCTGGGCCTCACGCAAGCACAGGTGGTGTGCGGCGACGGCGTCGAATACCTACGTGCGATGGAGCCGGCGCAGCTGATCTACATCGACCCGGCCCGCCGCGACGAGCACGGCGCCCGCACCTACGCGATCGAGGACTGCACGCCCGACGTGCTGGCGCTGCGCGATCTGCTGCTGGCTAAGGCGCGATATGTGATGATCAAACTGTCGCCGATGCTCGACTGGCGCAAGGCGGTCGACGATTTCGCGGGCACTGTGGCCGAAGTGCACATCGTCTCCACCGGCAACGAATGCAAGGAACTGCTGCTGGTGCTGGACGGCAAGGCTGCCGGGGCAACGTCCGATGCCGCAGCGGCAGACACGCGCGCGCCGCACGTGTACTGCGTGAACGACGATCAGCGGCTCGACTACGATGCGGCCGCCTATACGCGCGGCCTGCGCATCGGGGACGCGCCGCTGCCGCACGAGCTGCGTTACCTGTACGAGCCGAACGCGTCGATCATGAAGGCCGGCTGCTTCGACGTGGTGGAAGCGCGATTCGGGGCGGTGCAGATCGGCCCGAGCAGCCACCTGTTCGTATCGGACGAGCCGGTCGATGGTTTTCCGGGGCGCGGTTTTGCGATTGAAACGATCGGCGGTATGGGTAAGAAGGAGCTGAAGCGATTGCTGTCCGGCTTGGACCGTGCCAACATCGCCGTGCGTAATTTCCCACTCACCGCGCCGCAATTGCGCAAGAAACTCAAGCTCGCCGACGGCGGCGACGCCTACCTGTTCGGCACCACCATGCAAGGCGGCGACCACGTGCTGATTCGGACGGCAAAAATCAGCAGATAATCGGCGGGTAAGCGGCGGCTTTCCACTCGACAGGAAACCGCTTTTCCTAAAGCTGAAGCGGGGCGATGCAGACGCGGTAAGTAAAGTGGTTGAAGCGGATAAAAGAGACGCCGGATCGCAATGGACCCGGCGTCTCTTACATAAGCTTCGATGGGATAGGTGAAACGGAGAAAACCGACTCAGCGCCACCACATGGTCATAATGAAACCGACCATGATGATTGCGAACGCGATGGCCAGGTTCCAAGCGCCGATGTGCGGAATCGGATAATCGGTGGTCAGGTAGTAGACCACGGCCCACACCAGACCGATGATCATCAGCGCGCAGAACAGCGGCACGAACCAGCGCGGGTTGGACTTGGTGCCCTTGATGCTTTCCTCCACACGGCGGGTGTTCTCCGCCTGACGGTTCATCATGCGTTGCATCTGCGGTGACAGCGAATCCTTATCAACGGTGGCGTTCAGCACCGCTTCGACACGGTCCATAGGAATATCGAGATCGTCATCGTCGGACTGGTCCTCGTCAACGGAAGTCTTGTCGACGACATCTTCGGTGATTTCCTCGACGGCAGCGGTGTCGTCGGCGGACTGCAGATCCTTCTGGTCATCCGCGGTGGTTTCGTGCAGCTCTTCGTCAGCCATCAGCATAGTCTCCTTTAATAGGCTAAAAGTCATAATAGTGGGTAGACTCGAAAGCGGCGAACTCACGGCGTAAAACTGTTCAAAATCAGGACAATTGTTCAGTGAAACCCGGCGGATTCAGGCAGGTTTGGAAAGGCGCGTATGGCGAAGCATACCGGAAAGCACAGCGCGAAACGGTCGAAGGCGGCCGGCGTCGCGGCGTTCCTCGTGCTGCTGTTCTCCGGATTCCTGCTGTCCACCAACCTGCGCGTCAACCGTTCCGTGGTGGTGAGCAACGATACCGCCGAACTCGTGGAACAGCGCGTGAAAAAAGTGAACTCGCTACGGTCCGAAATCGATGCGCTGAGCACCAGAGTCAACGATCTGAGCAAAACACTCGACAGCCAGAACGCCGACGGATCGCAAGACAGCGAAAGCGCCGGCAACGGCACCATGCTCCCCGCCGTGGAAGGCCCGGGACTGGTGGTGACGCTCGACGATTCGCCGCTATGGGAGAACATGGTCGACGCCAACGGATCCAGCGCCAACATCAACGATTACGTGGTGCACCAGCAGGACATCGAAGCCGTGGTCAACGCGCTGTGGGCGGGAGGCGCCGAATCCATGCAGATCATGGACCAGCGCGTATTGTTCAACTCCGCCGTACGCTGCTCCGGCAACGTGCTGCTGCTGCAAGGCAAGAAGTATTCGCCGCCGTTCAAAATCTCGGCGATCGGACCAGTGGAGGGCATGAGAAAAGCGCTCGACGATTCCGAGGAAGTGTCCATCTACAAGCAGTACGTGAGCGCGTTCGGCCTGGGATGGCAGGTCGACGAGAAAACGAAACTGCATTTCGACGCGACCGACGCGTTGCAGCAGCCGTTGCAGTATGCGAAAGCGCTCGAAAACGACAAGAACGGCGACTCGCAAGAGGGGAAATAACAATCGATGAAACATGTGGCAAGCCGTGGCGGACGCACCAAAAGCGCGCTGTGGACGATACTCGGCATCCTCGCCGAACTCATGCTGACCGCCGCCGCCATCTGCGCGCTGTACATCGCATGGCAGATGTGGTGGACGGGCGTGCAGTCGGAGCATAACCAGATCGAAACCCGCCAATCCGTATCCTGGTCCGATCCAGGAAAGTCCGGCAACGTCACCGTGGCGAAGGCACAGCAGGGTGACCCGCCTGTACAGCCGCAAAGCGCCACGGAAGGCGAACTCATCGCCCAAATCTACATACCGCGATTCGGCAGCCAATGGCAGCGCAACCTGGTGGAAGGCACGGACCTGACACAGCTCAACAAGCACGGCCTCGGCCACTACACGGATTCGCAGATGCCCGGCCAGGTCGGCAACTTCGCATTCGCCGGCCACCGCAACGGCTACGGGCAGCCGCTCGGCGACGTCGACAAACTGCAGGAAGGCGACCCGATCATCGTCCGCACGCAGGATTACTGGTACGTGTACCACTACACCAGCTACAAAATCGTGCTGCCGACACAGACCGAAGTGGTGGCGGCCAACCCCGAAAACCCCGGCGCAACACCGACCAAACGCATGCTGACCATGACCACCTGCGAACCGAAATACTCCACGCCGACGCACCGCTGGATCAGCTACGCCGAATTCTCCTACTGGGCGAAGGTCGCCGACGGCATCCCACAGGAACTGGCCTCCCAAAACGCCAACGGCACAGTCAAATTCGTCAACAACGAACAGTCGTCGTTCCTGTCGTCGATCGATACGCTGAAACCGTGGATCTTCGGCGCGCTCGCCGCATACGTGATCATATTTATTTCCGCCGCCGTCGCCTGGCGATGGCCGTATCTCGCCGACGTGCGCGCAGGAAGACGAAAGAAGGCCGATTTCAGCCTGTACGGCAGCCTGGTGCGACTGCAGCCGGGCGTGCTGCCGATCCGTCTGCTGCTGGTGCTGCTGCTGCCGCTGAGGAA
>OHQP01000712.1_pt1 | contig 12058 bp, 16 predicted proteins | sample 1578101 | NCBI WGS metagenome assembly OHQP01 (sample SAMEA3879569, study PRJEB24766) | human gut metagenome | biome: human-associated habitat; feature: feces | place: USA | collected 1985/1987 | reverse complement strand
CATTAAAGCAGAATTCAAACATGGTATCCTCACATTATTTGTACCAAAGAAAGAAGCAAAACCAGCAGTAGAACAGAAGAAAACAATTGCCATTGAAGGCTGATGAATAAATATTCTGACTGACCCGTTAAGGGTCAGCCAGAGATTAAAAACAGATATAAAAATAAAAGCTTTATATTTTAAGTATAACAATGAACAGTTTTACAATGAATTAATTGCTATCATAGATGACTTGGAGAAAGCATTAACCGATTTTTCTAATACTACTGAGAATGATCAAGATAGACAATACATAAACTTAAATGATATTAAAGGAAAAATTGTTGATATTTACCAAGTTATTTATAAATATGCGAATGGATCAAATTAACGAAATTATTCGCAATAAGAATTATAATTTGCTGTCGCAGCTATTCTCCCCAGCTAATCAATAATCCACTATCCCGCAGACCACAAAGGTTTGCGGGATTTTTTTATGTGCTTTTTAAAATGTAAAATATTTGTTAAAAAAGCACATCTAAATATATGCTTTTGAATATCGTGATGTACAATAAAAGAATACCGTATCTTTGAAAAATAATACATAGCTTCGCAGACACAACTTTGAGGGAGGTTGACGTCAGTGCTTATAACAAGAAAGGAACTGGACTACTATCGCAATAATGACAAGGAAATAGAAATGCATATGGAGAAGCTGAAGAGGTGGCAGCTTATACTTCTTCGTGTTGAGAATTCATATGGCATTGCCTTGCGGTCTGTGCCGGAGGGCACAGATGTTATCAATGAAATAAAAGCTATACTGAATGCTACATCTGCTTATCTTGATAGGATAGGTGATCTTGACAAAAAAATTGAAGTGCTTTTATCATCTATTCAGGACAGCAAAATAAGAACGGTAATGTACCACTATTATGTCTTGGGTGAAACTTGGGACGACATTGCTGCAATACTTAATATATCGAAAAGAACGGTCCTGCGCCTTCACGGATATGGACTTGAGATAATCAAGCATATGCAGGAGGAAGATACTGTCATTGCATAAGGTCCAAAAGAAAACGCATTTGGGGCAAAGAAAACGTATTTCGACACCCGAATGCGTTTTTGTGCGCATTTGATGAATTTAATAGGTTGATGATCCTGCAGGAGAGCTTTTGCCTCCTGCTTTTTTTATTTCTATTTTGTCACGAGTTGTCACGGTTTGTCACACTTTGTCACAAGTTGTCACGATTTGTCACAGGACAATGTTGTTTTTCCATTTTTGGTAGTATGCTGAATATGCAGTAATTCTGCAATAGCATAATTGCTGTAATGCTTTGCCTTTTCGCCCTGCCGCTGTTTTAATGGCATAATGCATTTATTTCCCATATTGCTGTTTTTTATGGGCGGGGAAGACTGCGGTTCCGATTATACTGTACGCTGTGTACTGCATCGGAACCAAGGTCGGTCCTTGTCAGAAAGGGAACGTTATGAACAAAGAAGTGCCAAGGCGCTGTAAGCACGGTGGCTGCAGAAATCTTACAACAAATATAAGCGGCTACTGCGATCAACATTCAGATGATATATCAAAATATCGGCAGTCATCTTCAAAGAGAGGATATGGATACAAGTGGAGAAAAGCCCGAGAGCGTCATTTGCAGCTTTATCCTTTTTGTGAAGAATGCAAGAGGCAGGGTAAGCCTTCGGTGCTTGCGACCGATGTTGACCACATTGTGCCACATAAGGGGGATCCCAATTTGTTCTGGAACCCAAACAACTGGCAAAGCCTTTGCCATACTTGCCACTCTCGCAAGACTGCGGCAGAGGACGGTGGCTTCGGAAGGTCGTGCCCTGACCGTGGGGTACCCCCTCCCCTCGAGGTTCCTGACCCCTCCAAACGTTGACCGCGCCGTACCTTCACACGAAAATTATTCCCACATCAGCTTTTGCGGGAAAATGCGAAAATTTTTGCAGGTGCACCAAAACGGGCAAAAATGGAACAAACGAGCAACTTTTTTATCATTGTTGATTATTTCAGAAGACTAAGGCACCTGACAGCAGGGAGGTGAACAGGATTGCCTACACCCAGTAAACCTACTGTAATTATAAAAGCCGAGGGTCGTTCACATCGGACAAAGGCAGAACTTGCTCAGCGTGAAAAAGCGGAGGCTGCACTCGTAACAGGAAAAAAGCTTAAAATGCGAGCTGAGGTCAAGGCAAATCCTGTTGCAAAGAAAGAATTTAAGCGTGTTTCCGAGCTTTTGGAGCTTATTGATAAGAATGATGCTCTTGTTGAGGGCGGCATAAACCGATACTGCTCATTGACAGCTGAGGTGTCGGAGTTTGAGGAGAAAAGAGAAGTATTTTCCAAAAACATCGTTGACCTTCAAAAAGCTTATGAGGAGGACAAGGCTCTTCATTCCGCCGATGAACGTGTGATACCCGCTTTGGATTATTTCAAGACACTTGCTCAGATGGAGAGCGCTGTTATCAGCCTTGATAAGCAGATAATGGCAAAGCGTAAAATGCTTCTGGACATTGAAAAGGAAAATATAATGACTATTGCTGCACAGCTTCGCTCAGTTCCGAAAAAAATCGATGACGAGGACGAAGCTGACTCAATGGCACAGCTCTTTTCATCAAATTTCAAGACAAGAGGTGCTTAATTAAGTGCCTTTCAATCAGGAAAAAGCGGATTTTGTTGTTAATTTCATTCAATGTCTGAAGCTCGGAGATGATTTTTACGGTCAGCCCTTTATGCTGCAGCCCTGGCAGAAGGACGCAGTTTCCGAGTTTTACGGTACACTCAAAGATAACGGTTTCCGAAAGTATTGGTATCTATACTTTGAGATACCGAAGAAGAACGGGAAATCTCAGCTTGCGGCGGGGCTTGGCCTTTATCATACCTTTGCTGACGGCGCATATGACGGTGAGGTTTATGTATGCGCCGCTGATAAGGATAATGCTTCTATCGTATTCAATGCAGCTCTGTCAATGCTTGACCAGTGTCCGTACCTTAAAAAGCGGGCGAAAATCAAGGCTTCACAGAGAGTAATTGTTGATAAGGTCACTCATACGGTATTTAAGGTGCTTTCCGCAGAAGCTTACAGCAAGCACGGCTACAAGCCGACCTGTGTTATTTTCGATGAGCTTCACGCTCAGCCTAACCGAGACCTTTGGGATATTATGACTTTTGGCTCGGGCTCTGCCCGCAAGCAGCCTGTGTACATAGTGCTTACGACTGCAGGAGATGATCCCGACCGAAATTCAATAGGCTGGGAAATTCACGAAAAGGCCCGTAAGATATATGAGTATCGTCACGGAAACAAGGAATATGCAGATAATCCCATTTGGCTTCCGTTTATTTGGGGGCTTGGCGGTGATTATGAGAAGATAAAGAACATTGACATCTTTGACGAAAATGTGTGGTATCAATGCAATCCCTCACTTGGCATCACCATTGACATTGATGTTCTCCGCAGTGAAGCTCTTGATGCAAGGACAAGCAAGGCTTCGGAGCGGCTGTTCCGCTGGCTTCGCCTTAATCAGTGGATATCTGTTAAAACCGTAGGCTGGCTGCCTCTTACTGTATGGGACGAAACAACGCTTCCGCTGTATGAGGTACCTGATCTCAGAGGGCTTGAGTGCTGGGCGGGTCTTGACTTGTCAAGTACAACTGACCTTACTGCTCTTGTTCTTACTTTTCCTCCGCAGGAGTGGCTTGACTTCTGGTTTCAGCTCATATTTGCCTGGAAGCCCGAAGAGCTTGTCAAAGAACACGAAGTCAAAGACGGAGTGCCTTATTCGCTGTGGGTTGAGGAGGGCTATCTGCTGACGACTCCGGGGCGGACAATAAAGTACAGTGTCATTGTTGCCAAGATCATTGAGCTGAGCCAAATATACAAGCTGTCTTGGGTCGGCGTTGACCCGTGGCACGCCTCCTATGTAGAGCAAGAGCTTACTGATGCAGGCTTGCACGTTGCAGAAATTCCACAAAGGCTTCAGGATCTGACAATCCCTATGAAGGATTGGGAAAGAATGCTGCTTGACAGGACTATATTTCACGCAGAAAATCCTCTGGCCAGAATGTGCTTTGGCAATGTGGTACTGTACGTTGATGCAAACCTTAATCAGATGCCAAATAAGAAAAAAGCAAAAGGCAGGATAGATATTGTTGCGGCAGGCATTGACTCTATCGCAATGCACAGTCTCCAGCCTCCGCACATTGATATATTCTATGCACCCGAAATATGAGGAGAATGTGTTTATGAAAAGTCGCAGAATTTCCGCAAAATCACAAGTCTTTTGCGATAAATGCAGCGGAGTTATCACTATTGAAGCTGCTTCCGTCAAAACAAAGCGTTTTTTGGACGGCATACAGTTCGATTATTTTAGATGCTCTCACTGCGGAGAGGTGTATGTGACACTTGTGACTGATGCAGAGCTTCGCAAGGATATGATCCGCAGAGGCTTCCGAGGTACTTCGGCAAGAATGAAGCTTCGGGCAGAAGCACTCAAGAAAGAATATATTCACCGAGTAAAGGAGCTGCCGTAAATGAAAAATACATTTTTGGTTTGCGACCAAAGAATAGCCTACAAGCTTATGAAAGAGGGGGTTGAATGCGTTAAGATAAAGCCTTCAAACAAGGAGCCTGATGAGTGCCGTTTTGTGTACTATTTCGTAAGCTCTGACACTTTCAAAGAGCGTTTTAATGCGATTTTAAAGGCAGAAATTGCGGAAAATCTGCAAAAAAATGAGGAAAAATGCGAGATAATCGCCCAAAATTGCAAAGAAAATGCAGAAAATGACGATAAAAAAGCAGAATACAAGCATATTCTCACTATGCTTGATAAAATCTTCGACAGCGTTGCTGCATTGAACTTTGCCTTCTCCTCCCGCAGCTCCGACAAGGACAAGGAGTGATAGATTTGGGGTTCTTTGATAAATTCAGAAAAAAGAAGGGGTCAATCTATGTTGATCAGCACAATTCTTTTTATACATTTGACAACTCCACCTTAGCCAGCAATGAGACTTTGTTCGCTGCGGTGTCGATGCTCTCAAACGCTATAGCCTGTGCACCTATAACGCTGCGGCATAATTTCGACAAGGTAAAGCCTTCGGAAAACAGTGTTGCTCGTTTATGTGCTTTCGGCTTTAATCCAAATATGACGACCTTTGAGTTTATCCGCTCTATGGAAGCGGAGCGTAACTGCTCAGGAGCCGCATATGCCCTTAAGGATTATGACAGAAACGGTCGGGTACGAGCGTTATATCTTCTGAAAAGTGCAGAGGTTGAGCCTGTGGTGCAGAGGGGTACGCACGAGCTTTACTACCATATCATCAACGGCGATATCAACGATTATATCCATTGCAGTCATATTATCGAGGTCGATTATATTTCAGCAGACGGATATACAAAAGGCATAAAGCCTCTTGATGTCCTGCGGAATACATTTAATTATGACCGTAAGGTCAAGGAGTTTTCCGTAAATCAAATGAACTATGGCTTAAAGCCAAATATCGTTATTAAGCTTGAAGGTAACAATATTTCAAACGCTATAATGGAAAAATACGATGCTATGATATCAAGATACAAGCAGCACGGTATTTTGTATCTCGACTCAACAAAAGAGATAAGGGATATGCAGGCGAGCAACGTTATTGATCCCAAGGTGTTTGAAGCAGAGCAGATAACCATAAAAAAGGTTGCGTCCGTTTTCAATATTCCCGTTTCAAAGCTGTGGGGTGATACGAAATCGGGTTCATCTGAGGAAGCAGATCTGATGTATCTCAAGGATACACTCCTTCCCATTATCCGAATGTATGAACAGGCTTTTACCAGAGGGCTGCTTTCAAATTGGGAGCGTGAGGACGGGTATGAGATCAAGTTCAATATGAATGGCTTTGCCAGAGGCAATATGTCCGTAAGAGGTGAGTTTTACCAGAAGATGATCCGAAACGGCGTGTACAGTCCGAATTTTGTTCTTGAACTTGAAGACTTGCCGCCTTATGATGGCGGAGATATTCATTACATCAGCAAGGATCTTGTAGATGTAAAGCTTTTGCCTGAAATAACGGCGAAGGAGATATCAGGAGGAGGTGAGAAAAATAGCAACGGAAAAGAATTACTTTGATATCCGTAATGTTACGGAAAACTCGGCTGAAATTTATATCTATACGTCCATATTACGTTGTGGTGAGGAATACGGCTACAAGAGTGCTACAGATGTGCAGAAAGAGCTGAAAGCTCTTGAAAACATCAAGCAGCTTAACGTGTATATCAATTCTCCGGGAGGCTCTGTTTTTGAGGGTATGTCTATAATGTCAATGCTTTCAAGACTCAGATGCAAAAAGACGGTTTATATCGATGGCCTTTGCGCTTCTATTGCAACTGTGATCGCTTTCGGTATCGGTGCGGAGGTGCATATGGCAAGCACTGCACTTGTTATGATACATAACGCTATAAACAGCGTTGACGGCAATTACAAGGACTTTGAAAAGGCGGCGAATGACCTTAAAAAAATCGATTCAAGCCTTGTTTCTGTTTATCTTCAGAAAACCAATGGTACTTTGAGCGAGCAGGAAATACGGGACTTTATGGACGCCGAGACTTGGTTTTCAGCAGCAGAGTGTTCATCCTACGGCTTCATTGATTATATCGATGCTGCCGGAACACAGCAGGCTTGCCTGCCGAAGGATTATTATAATCACTATAAGAATGTACCTTCAAGCGTTCTTGTAGATGATGGAGCGCCGAAGCAGGACGCTTCGGGAAATGCAGCGGGAACTTCTTCCGATGAGCAGGGAAAGCTCAAGAAACGTGAAATGACGGCTGAAGAAAAGGCTGTCCTCGAAAGCGCTGAAAAAGTGCTTGCCGAGTACAAAAAAAGAAAGGATGATGTTTATGCCCGCTATCAATACTCCTAACAGATGGACTCTCGAACAGACAAGGGCAGGTGTTGCCGCAAATCTCGAAGCCGAAAAGGCAAAGCTCTCGAATATGTATTCAGATGTGACTACAAAGGCAGAGGACAGAGAAAAGCAGCAGTCTGTTGTGGCTGACCTTACCGAAAGACTTGCAGGCATCAATAAGCAGATTGCTGAATATGACGCAGATGCACAGGCTCAGCTTGCCGCATCAAAAGCATCTGACGGCGCTATGTCCGATACGGACAAGTTTAACGCTGCGTACGCTGACCTTATCAAGGCTACAATGAAAAAGGGCGCAGTACCCGAGACAGCTAAGAATGCGCTCAAACTTGATGACGGCACTACAGGCGGCGGTTCGTTCCTGCCTAAGACCGTTTCCACTGAGATCGTTACTGAGCCTATGATCAAGAACCCTCTCAGAGAGCATTCAAGGTTCACATCTATTTCCAATCTGGAACTTCCCCGTCTCGACTTCTCCTCCGAAGATGATGACTTTATCGCCGACGGTGAGACCGCAAAGGAGATCACTGCAAAGGGTTCTACGATTGCTTTTGGAAGAAACAAGTTCAAGGGCTTTGTTGATATTTCCGAAAGCGTGCTGCTCTCCACTGTTGCCAACCTTGTGTCCTATGTCAACGCAGGTCTTGCATCTGCTCTTGCTACAAAGGAAAGAAAGGTTGCCTTCGCCGTTTCTCCCACAAAGGAAGCAGAGAAGCATATGAGCTTTTACGAGACCACTGTAGGCATCAAGAAGGTCGAGGGCACAACAAAGCTTTCCGCAATCAGAGCGGCTATTGCTGACCTCGATGATATGTTCCTTGAGCGTGCAGAGGTTTGTATGAGACGTGATGACTATCTTGAGATAGTAGAATCCCTTGCCAACGGCAATGCTACACTGTACACCGCACCTCCTGAGTCTATCCTCGGCGTGCCTGTATTCTTCTGCAGCAGTGCGGTCAAGCCCATTGTCGGCGACTTCTCTTATTCTCATTTCAACTATGAGCCTGCTATTCAGTATGAGTCTGATAAGAACATCAAGACCGGCGTCAACAGCTTCGTAATTACTGCGTGGTTCGATCATCAGATCAAGCTTGCTTCTGCCTTCCGTATTGCGGAAGTAAAGAGTGTCTGATACAGCCGAAAGTGAAGATAAGGCGATAAATCAGTCCCCGTCTTCACAGTCTGCTGATGAAGGCACAGCCTCCTCCGAAAATGTCAGTGTTTTAAACGCTGACATTACGGAAGCGGCAGACACTTCCGATTATTCGGCAATGACGGTAACTGAGCTTAAGGACATTGCAAAGTCAAAAGGTCTGACAGGCTACAGCACTCTTAACAAAGCTGAGCTTATAGCGCTGCTTGAAAGCTCATAAGGCGCGGTGATATAAATGCCCCGTGAGTATCAAATTGAAGATGAACAGGTAATGCAAGTAGCACACTATATAGGCACATCGGTCACAACAGCGTTTTCCGACCCGGAATATCAGCTTATCAAAAGTCTTATTGAGCAGGCATATGAGCGCCTTTATCAGGCAACAGCCGTTAATTGGACGGAAGTGCATAATCCTATGGTCACGGACGTGGTCAATGGTCTGTGCTTTATATCCTATTATGCTATGCGTGATGATGCCAAGAACACTACATTTTTGGAACGATACGTAAACAGCAGGATATTTGATCTTCAGATGACCGATGAATCGACGGCGGCAAGGAGGGAGCAGCTTGACGGTTAAAAACAAGACTATTGAGTTTCTTCACAAGATCATTACCCGAACTGAACTCGGACAGGAGAAGGCAGACTGGGTGTGTGAGCACGAAGCACTTGCCGCTGTTTCCCTTGCATCGGGAAAACTGTATTATGAAGCTGCCCGAACGAATGAACAGGATACCGTGCTTTTTGAGACACGCTTTGCTCCTTGGATGGAGGAGCTTAACAAGGTGGACTGGCGTATCAGATACAAGGGCACGGTGTACCACATAAAGCAGATGGCGAATGTTAAGGAACGCTGCTTTGAGGTCCAGTTCAGGGGGGTGTCTGCTCTGAATGATTAAGCTTACTGACTTTTCTTCTTTTATGAAAAAAATTGGTATTCCTTTTGCTTATCACGATTTTCGCAGCAATAAAGGCGATATGCCCGAATACCCGTACTGCGTGTGGTACTGCAGCGGTTCCGATAATTTCGGTGCGGATAATGTGACCTTTGCAGAAATGCCTACGGTTATCATTGAACTCTACACAGAGGTCAAAGACCTTGCAGCAGAAAAAAGAATAAAAAGTGCCCTGACTTCCGCAGGTCTCTATTATGATACAACAGAAAGTGACCTTGAGGAAGACTCGGTTCACATTGTTTACTTCACAGTCCCGTTAATGGGCTGAAATATCAAGAAGTATCAACAAATATCAAGAAAAGGAGTGTTAAAATATGTCCGGTGAAAAGAACAAGATCGAGTACGGTCTGTGCAACGTGTATTACGCCCCTCTGAGCTATGACACAGCTCTGAAGAAATATACATATGAAACTCCCGTACCTATTCCCGGCGGCGTATCGGTTTCGTTTGACCCTTCCGGTGATGCGAACCCCTTTTATGCCGACAACATCGTATTCTATAACGTAAAGACAAATGCCGGCTATGAGGGCGACCTTGAGATCGCAACAATCCCCGATTCGTTCCGCACCGATATCCTTGGTGAGAAGATCATCGACGGAATGCTGGTTGAGAACTCGGACGCACAGGGCAAGGAGTTTGCACTGATGTTCCAGTTTGAGGGCGATGTTTCCGGAAAGAGATTTGTATTCTACAGATGCTCCGCACAGCGTCCTACTATCGCATCTTCCACAAAGGAAGAGTCCACAACTCCCAATACAAATACCCTTACACTTACTTGTATGGCGAGAGAAAACGACCACAACATCAAGTCCTCTCTGCTTGAGTCCCAGAATAAGGAGCGCTACGGCAAGTGGTTTACCGCAGTTCAGGAGCCTGTTGAAGAAGCTGCCTGATTTATGGACGCAGGATAATAAAAATGTGATTACGTCGGCACATTGGCTTGATGCTGATGTGCCGATTTTTTAAGAAGGTGAGAAAATGGGCGTGTCCTATGGACTGAGCAAATTATATTATGCGGTTTTATCCGAAAACGGCTACGGCACACCGAAAAATATTCCCGGAGCTGTCAGTATAAAGCTTGACCCTGTTATCCGAGAAATAAAGTTTACCGGGCTTGACGGGGAAGAAAAGACACCATATACGATCTTTGACGGGTATAACGGCACAATAGAATTTGCAGGACTGACAGAGGATTTCCTGAAAGATATTCTCGGATACACAGCTGCAGATGATGGGACCCTTATCGAGGTCGTTCCCTCGTTTGTGCTTCCGAAGTGTGCATTGCTGTTTGAGACGTCGGGTGTGCCGCAAAGGCATAAGTATTTTTACAGCACATTTTCCCGTCCTGCCTTTTCGGCGGAAACCACAAGCAATTCTGTGAAAATAGACCCTATATCGCTTTCGGTGTCGATACGAAAGCACCCGATTACCAAAGAAATAAAGCGTATTTCTTCAAATGTTTCCGCAGCGTCTTATAAAGAATGGTTTTCGGCGGTGAATTAAATGATAAAAACAATAAAGGTAAAAGATACGGTCTTCAACCTTGCCGCTACAGGCAGAGTGCTTATTGAGTATAAGCAGCAGTTCGGCGTTGAGTATTACGATGATTTTCTGCGGATAAAGGCAGTAAATCTGAATATCTCCGCAGATGAGATACAAAAGGCTGCTATTACGCTGGAAGTCGGATATTGGCTTATTTGGAGTATGGCAAAGGCGGCTTCGCCCGAAACGATACCCGACCCCGATGTGTGGATGGACAGTTTTGAGAATTTTCCACTTGTTGAACTGCTTCCGCAGGCAATGGACCTTCTCGGCAAGGCTTTTGACCAGGCTATAGCTGACGGCGGGAGAGGTTCGGGAAAGCTTACTGCTGAAAATCTTACCGCCTGCTGTCTGGCCTGCGGAATGAGTATGAATGATATAAGCAATATGTCTATCGGATTTTTGCTTAACAGTATAACGGAATATATAAAAATCAAAAACGGCGGTAAATCCCCTTCGGGTACAAAGCGCAAGGCGACACAGGCTGATTTTGATGCGTTTTGATGAGGTGTAGTATGGGTATCGTAGGTTTAGATTCACTTGCATCAGATATCGTAGAAAAATATGAAAAAGGCATAGACAGCATTTCAGCACAGGCAATGGAAAAAGCAAATGATTGTGCGGCTGAGTGCCTTGAAAATATAAGAAATTCAAGTCCCGGTACAGGAAAATACAAAAAGGGTTGGAAGAAACGTAAAACTAAGGACGGGTACATAGTTTATAATTCTTCCAAACCTAATATTGAAATGCCACTTGAACACGGTCATATTATTACAAGAGGACCTAAGAAAGGACAGCGTACTAAGGCGTACCCTCATATCTATAAAAATGCTGACGAAGCGAGAGAAAAATTCATAAGAGAGTGTTCAAAAATATCCGCAAAGTAAGGGGAAGTGAAAATGGCACAGACAAAGGGAATAAAAATAAGATTTGAAGCAGGTGCGTCTCCTGTTAAATCTGCTTTAGCTCAAGTAGAAAAATCTTCAAAGAACCTTACTAAGCAGCTCAAAGATATAGATAAGCTGCTTGAAATGGATCCTACCAATGTTACTTTACTTGCACAAAAGCAGGATATACTTCAAAAGTCAATTAAGGCTACCGAAAAAAACTTGCAGGCTATGGAAAAAGCCCAGCAGGAAGTAACAGATGGCTATCAGAAATGGCAGCAAAATCAACAGGCTATCGAAAAAAATAATGCTGCCATTGAAAAAATGCAGGCAGAGTTGGAAGCAGCAAAAAATGAAATGGAGATGTTATGGCCTGCCGTTGGAGAAGGTAAAGCCACGGAAGAAGAATTTGCTGCTGTTTCTGCCAAGGCGGATGTACTTACAAAAAAATTAGCTGAGCTTCAAAATGCTCAGCAAACACTTTCTCAGAATTTATCTCAAAATGATGTGCTCCCTGAAGATGCATATCAAAGATACATAACTGATACGGAGAGATTAAGAGTTAATTTACAGTCTCTTTCTTCTCAACAGGAGCAGGTCAATGAGGCAATAA
>OHQP01000711.1_pt1 | contig 12096 bp, 9 predicted proteins | sample 1578101 | NCBI WGS metagenome assembly OHQP01 (sample SAMEA3879569, study PRJEB24766) | human gut metagenome | biome: human-associated habitat; feature: feces | place: USA | collected 1985/1987 | reverse complement strand
CCGCCAGCAGCAGCGGCGAAAAACGGCCGCTGCGGCTGCTGCATACCGCAAAATAGGCAAGCCCCGCCGTGACCAGCAGGATATGCACCCAGCCCAGCTGCTGCCAGCTCATACCAAACAGCGCAGGCTCGGACAGGTTTTTCCAGTTGCCGCCCAGCGCCGCAAGCCAGTTGAAGGCGTTGATGCTGGCGTAGGGGTAACCGGACATCGTATCTGTGTATTTTTCGACAAGGCGCGGGCCAAGCCGTGCCAGACCGAAAAAGGGTATGCCGGTCAGCAGCGGTACCAGCAGCGCCAGCGCTGCGCCGCCGAAGCACCGGCCAAAGGCGCGCAGGCGGTCCTGCTCCACCGCGATGCCCGCCAGAAAGCAGGCCGCCAGCACCGGACCGAACAGCAGCGCCTGCGGCTTGATGGCCAGCGCCAGGCCGAACCAGACGGCGGCGGGCAGGTAGCGGCGCTGCTCCAGCAGCAGGAAGCAGAGCAGCAGCGGCAGCGTAAAGGCCCCATCGATCTGCTTCCAGACAGCGGTATCAAACAGCAGCAGCGGGTCGAACGCCGTGAACGCAGCCAGCGCCAGTGCCATCTGCCGCCCCACCGTACCGCGCCGAGCCACCGCATAGACCAGCGCCGCCGACACACAGTCGCAAACCGACGGCACCAGCGCCAGCAGCAGATGGCCTGTGTCGGCCTGACAGCATCCCTGCCGCCCTGCCAGTACCAGCGCGGTGCGGACGGTGCGCGCCGCCGTGCGTGAAAAACCTTTGTAGCTGTAGACCCAGAACATCTGCATATCCTCCTCCTGTATCTGCCCATTGAAAGTATAGACGCCGGACGGATAAATAATCATCGAAATCCGTTGAATCAGGATATGACAAATTCCCGAATTAGTGGTATAATAATACAGTTACACGCAATCTGTACCTATGAGGTGGTCTTTCATGCACAAATTGATGCGCTACATCAAGGGCTATGAGCGACAAGCCCTGTTGGCGCCGCTATTCAAGATGTTGGAGGCCTGTTTTGAGCTGTTTGTACCGCTGGTCATCGCCAGCATCATTGATACAGGCATCAAAAACGGGGATGCAGCTTTTATCTGGACGCGCTGCGGCCTGCTGGTTCTGCTGGCTGCCATCGGTCTTGCCAGCAGCCTGACGGCCCAATACTTTTCCGCCACGGCGGCACTGGGCTTTGGCACGGCGCTGCGCAGGGATCTGTACCGTCATATTGACACGCTGAGCTACAGCGAACTGGACGGTATCGGCACCCCCACGCTGGTCACGCGGATGACCAGTGATATCAATCAGGTCCAGAACGGTGTGAACCTGACCCTGCGTTTGCTGCTGCGGTCGCCGTTCATTGTTATTGGCGCGCTTATCATGGCGTTTTCGATCAGCCCCAGACTGACGCTGCTTTTCCTCGGCGTTACCGTTGCGGTCTCGCTGATCATCTGGGCAATCATGCGGGTCACGGTGCCGATTTACCATGAGGCGCAGAACGGTCTTGACCGTGTGACGCTGCTGACCCGTGAAAACTATGTGGGTGCCCGTGTGGTGCGCGCCTTTGCCCGGCAGGCCGATGAATTGGCCGCCTTTGTCGAGACGAACGATCATTTGAAATCGCTGCAGTTTGCAGCGGGCCGCATCTCCGCCCTGATGAATCCCCTGACCTATCTGGTAGTCAACCTCGCCGTGGTAGCGTTGCTGCTGCGCGGCGGCATGGAGGTCGATGCCGGTGCGCTGACTCAGGGTGAGGTTATCGCGCTGATCAACTATATGAGCCAGATCCTTCTGAGCCTGCTGCGTCTGGCAGATCTGGTCGTCTCTGTAACGCGCGCGTTGGCCAGCGGTATGCGTGTGAATGAGATTCTGAACACCCGCACCACGATGGAGGACCCCGGCACGGCACCGCTCGCGGTTGACGGTGCTGCCGAGGCGGTCCGGTTTGAGCATGTGGATTTCACCTATCATGGTGCGGGCGCACCCAGCCTGACCGATATTTCCTTTGCGGCCGGCTGCGGCGAGACCATCGGCGTGATCGGCGGTACCGGCAGCGGCAAATCGACCCTGATCGATCTGATCTGCCGCTTTTACGATGCCGGCCGCGGCACGGTGACACTGTTCGGCCGCGATGTAAAGCAGTACAGCTTTGCACAGCTTCGCAGCCTTGTAGGCATCGTACCCCAGCAGGCGGTGCTGTTTACCGGCACCATCCGCGACAATATGCAGTGGGCCGCCCCAAATGCCACCGATACGGAGATCTGGGAGGCGCTTGAAATCGCACAGGCCGCAGACTTTGTCCGCAGCAAGCCCGGCATGCTGGATGCCCCTGTGGAAACAGCCGGGCGCAACTTTTCCGGCGGGCAGCGCCAGCGGTTGACGATTGCACGCGCACTGGTACCGAAGCCGAAAATTTTGATTCTCGATGACAGTGCCTCCGCGCTGGATTTCGCCACCGATGCAGCCCTGCGCAAGGCCATTAAAGAAAAAACGCGGGGTATGACGGTCTTTATCGTCTCCCAGCGCGCGGCGAGTGTGCAGCGCGCCGACCACATTCTTGTGCTGGACGACGGCACTTTGGCAGGTGATGCCCCCCATGCCGCACTGCTGCAGAGCTGTGAGGTCTATAAGGAAATCTGCCTGAGCCAGCTGAGCAAGGAGGAGGTGGCCAAAACACTATGAGCAAGACATCGAAGAAGCTTGACCGCAATACGATCCAACGCGTTCTGCAGCTGATCCGCCCCTACAAGGGCATGGTCATTCTTACGCTTACATTGGCGCTCATCACCGTTGTCACCACCCTGCTTGCACCGGTGCTGGCCGGCAGGGCGGTCGATAAGATCGTGGGGCCCGGGCAGGTAGATTATCAGGGGCTTGGCCGCATCGCATTGGCTATGGCTGCCACGATCGCCTGCACGGCGCTCTCTCAATGGCTGATGAATGTTGTCAATAACCGCATCACCTTTCAGGTCGTGCGGGATATGCGGGTGCGCGTGTTTGAGCAGCTTGAGATTCTGCCACTGAAATATATGGACGCCCACCGCCCCGGCGATGCGATCAGCCGCATCACGACCGATGTGGAGCAGTTCAGTGACGGCCTGCTGATGGGATTTACCCAGCTGTTTACCGGTGTGCTGACAATTCTGGGCACCCTGGGGGTCATGCTCTATATAGACTGGCGCATCGCGCTGGTGGTCGTGGCGCTGACACCGCTCTCCATTTTTGTGGCGCGCTTTATTGCGACACACACCTATTCTATGTTCCGGGTGCAGAGCGAGACCCGCGCCGAGATGACCAGCCTTGTGGAGGAGCTGATCGGCAACGAGCATCTGGTTCGCGCCTTCGGCTATGAGGCGCGCGCTGAGGAGCGCTTTGACCGCATCAACCGCGACCTGCAGCGCTGCGGTGTGCGGGCAACCTTCTTTTCTTCGACCACGAACCCCTGCACCCGCTTTGTAAATTCACTGGTTTACGCCTCGGTCGGCATACTGGGCGCATTTGTTGCGATTGCCGGCGGTATCACGGTCGGCGAGCTGAGCGTCTTTTTGAACTATGCCAACCAGTACACAAAGCCCTTCAATGACATCTCCGATGTCATGACCGAGCTGCAGAATGCGCTGGCCTGTGCGCAGCGGGTGTTTGATCTGATCGATGAGACACCGATTATCCCTGATGCCCCCGATGCCGTGAGCCTGCCCCACGGTGCCGGCAGCGTGGCCTTTGAGCATGTGCGGTTCCGCTATCAGGACGATGTACCCCTGATCGAGGATATGAACCTCAAGGTCGAGCCGGGGCAGCGCATCGCGCTGGTCGGTCCGACCGGCTGCGGCAAGACCACCCTTGTAAACCTGCTGATGCGGTTCTATGAGATCAACAGCGGCACACTGCGGGTGGACGGACACCCCATCGACACGGTGACGCGGGACAGCCTGCGCGCCAATCTGGGCATGGTGCTGCAGGAAACATGGCTCAAAGCCGGTACGATTGCAGAAAACATCGCCTACGGCAAACCGGACGCCACCCGCGAGGAGATCATAGCCGCAGCCAAGAAGGCACGCGCCCACAGCTTTATCTGCCGCCTGCCGAACGGATACGACACACAGGTTGCCGAGGACGGCGGCAATATCAGTCAGGGGCAGCGGCAGCTGCTCTGCATTGCGCGGGTCATGCTGCGGCGTCCGCCGATTCTGATTTTGGACGAGGCCACCTCCAGCATCGACACCCGCACCGAGGTGCTGGTGCAGGATGCCTTTGAAGAATTGATGAAGGGTCGCACAAGCTTTATTGTGGCCCATCGCCTGTCCACCATCAAAAATGCTGACCAGATTCTGGTGATGAAGGCCGGCAACATTATCGAACGCGGTACGCATGATGAACTGCTGGCGCAGGGCGGCTTTTATAAGCAGCTCTACGAAAGTCAGTTTGCCAAGGCGTAAGCATAGGGTCAAAATCTGGGAAAGAAAAAGGAGATTCTACTATGAGCAGCATTATCATTCCGGAAGGGTACCAAAGCCTGCTGGGGCTGTATGACACCCAGAAGGCCATCGGCCTGATCAAAACGATCTTTCAGGAAAAGCTTTGCATGGCACTGCATCTCAAGCGCGTCACGGCTCCCCTGTTTGTCATGCAGGGCAGCGGCCTGAACGATGACCTGAACGGCGTCGAGCGCCCCGTTGCGTTCGATGTGCCCAGCCTGAACGAACAGGCCGAGGTCGTCCACAGTCTGGCTAAGTGGAAGCGCTATGCCCTGTACAAGTACGGCTTCCGCCCCGGTCAGGGCCTTGTGACCGATATGAACGCCATCCGCCGTGATGAGGAGCTGGACAACCTGCACAGCATCTATGTTGACCAGTGGGACTGGGAGCGTGTTATTACCGCTGACCAGCGCACGCTGGATTTTCTGAGGGAGACCGTCCGCGACATCGTGGATGCGGTCTGCGCGACCTCTGACGAGCTGCGCTGGAAGTTTCCGGAGCTGAAAAACATCCATCTTGACCGTGATGTAGCTTTTATCACGACACAGGAGCTGGAGGACATCTACCCGGAACTTACCGTCAAGCAGCGCGAAAACGCCTTTGCCAAGGAGCATGGCACGATTTGCATCATGCAGATCGGCGGCAAGCTTCGCAGCGGCAAACCCCACGATGGCCGTGCCCCCGACTACGATGATTGGGCGCTGAACTGCGATATTCTGTTCTGGCACAAGCCTCTTGGCTGCGCACTGGAGCTGTCCAGCATGGGTATCCGCGTGGATGCTGAATCGCTGCGCCGCCAGCTGGACGAGGCAGGCTGCCCCGAGCGCGCAGAACTGCCCTTCCACAAGATGCTGTTGGACGGCACGCTGCCCTTGACGATGGGCGGCGGCATCGGCCAGAGCCGCCTTTGCATGCTGCTGCTCGGCAAAGCCCATGTAGGTGAGGTTCAGGTCAGCCTTTGGGATGATGCCACGGTAAAAGCCTGCCGTAATGCCGGTGTAGAATTGCTGTAAGTCTTGACAAAGCACTGCTGTTTGTGGTATTATTATCTAGTACCCGCTAGTATAGCACAATTGGCAGTGCAGCTGATTTGTAATCAGCAGGTTGCAGGTTCGATTCCTGTTACTAGCTCCAAACGAAAGAGCGCTGCAAGGTTTAATTTTACCTTGCAACGCTCTTTTTAGTTATTAAATTATGCCTTTTCCGGTGTCATACATTTTCAGTAAAAACTCCAGGCTGCAATCAAGCGACCGGGAGTTTGTTTAGTATGGCATCGTTGAGGAATTATTGTGTATGCAGCGCGTTCTGCAGGGCACAATAATCCTCCAGAGTAAGCTGTTCGGGGCGTGCGCGTTCGTCAAGACCGGCTGACTGCAGCGCGGTCAGGACCTGTGCCTTGGGCAGGTGCAGGCCGTTGGCAATGGCGTTGGCTGCGGTCTTGCGGCGCTGCGAGAAGGCAGCGCGGATCAAGGCAAAGAAGGCGGCCTCGTCACCGTTCGGGACCTGTACGGCGGGGGTCTTGCGCACATCCAAGCGAATAACGGCGCTTGTCACCTTGGGGGCGGGGTAAAAGCTGCCGGGCTGCACGCTGAACAACAACTTCGGCTCCGCATAATAGGCCACCGCGTAGCTGATCGCACCCGCATCGCGGGTGCCAGGGGCGGCGCACAGGCGCTGTGCGGCCTCCTTTTGCACCATGACGGTGATGTTCCGGATAGGCAGCTTTTCCTCCAGCAGGCGCATCAGGATCGGGCTGGTGATATAGTACGGCAGGTTGGCGCAGACGGCCACCGGCTTATCGCCAAACTCCTCAGCCAGCAGCGCCTTCAAATCCACCTTGAGGACATCGTTCAGTACCAGCTTGAAGTTATCATACCCGGCCATCGTCTCCTCAAGAAGCGGCGGCAGACGCTTATCTACCTCGATGGAAACGACCTTATCCGCGCGTTTGCAGAGCTGTTCGGTCAGTACGCCGATGCCGGGACCGACCTCAAGGGCACCCCAACCGGGGCCGATGCCGGCGGCTTCAGCAATGCGGGGACATATACCCGGGTTAATGATAAAATTCTGGCCAAACCCTTTGGAAAGGGCAAAATCGTACCGCGCACAAAGGTCACGGATGGTAGACAAGTCGGTCAATGTGGGCACGGCGGCTTCCTTTCAGCGTATATCAGTTCTGGCCGGTCAGCGACATGGCCGCGTTGACGGCCTTGCTGATCTGAGGGTCAGTGTCGATCGTGTAGTCGTAGTAGGAGTTCTGTTCATCAACGGAGAGTGTCGCGTCAATATCGGGCTTCAGACCCTCGTTGTTCCAGCTCTGATCCTCGTTGTCGAGCAGCAGGCCGGAGGTAATATAGGCGGCAGAGCCATCCGAGAAGCTCTGCACATCGCTGAGTACAACGCCCATACCGGCCGTTTTGGTGCCGACGATCGTGGCACCGCCCATCTTGCGCAGGGCATTGGCAAACAGCTCGGCACTGCTGGAGGTAGCTCCATTGACGAGGCAGACCATCGGAACATTGATCTCGTTCTCATCGGACATGCGCAGCACGGTCACATTGCCGTCCTTATCCTGCTGCTTGGCGATCTCACCGGAGGGTACGCAGTAATCCGCTGCGACAAGCCCTGCATTGAGGTTTTCACCGGCGTTGTCGCGCAGGTCAAACACCAGACAGGTTGCCCCCTGCTGCAGCAGGTTGTCCACGGCAGTTTTAAACTCGCTGGCGGTGCCTGTGGTAAAGGCGTCAATGCACAGATAGCCGCAGGTGCCGGCAGTCAGCTGGCTTGTTGAGATGGTGGGGGTCTTATAGTTGGAGTGTACAAGGCTCAGCTGCTGCTCCTGACGGTCGGGCGTCAGATAGGTGATGGCTGTGGTAGTGCCCTCCTCACCCAGCAGGCGGGAGGTCAAACGCGCGGTAGATCCGATGTTTTTGGTGGATTCCTCGCCAATGGCAGTGATAAAGCCGCCAACCTGCAGGCCGGCCTCACTGGCGGGGGAATTGTTGTATACGCGGATGATGCGCGCATAGCCGGAGGAGGCATCGTTGACAACGGCCACGCCGATGCCGGTGAGGGTGCCCTTCTCGATGGCCTGCTTTTCGCTGTACTCCTTGGCGGTATAGTAGATAGCGTATCGGTCGTTGATGCCGCTCATATAGCCGGCGGCCAGCTTATCGTTCAGGGTATCCTCATCAATGGTGAAGAACTCCCCTGCGCGGACAAAGCGGTCGATCTCCGACAGCTTGTTGTACTGGCGTTCCTTATTTTTGACGCTGGACACGGTCGTGTTGAACATCTTCATCGACACGACCATCGTCAGCGAGAAGGTGACAGCCATTGCGATGATGGCGATGGTGGCTGCCACGCCGAGACTGATTTTTTTGCTCATGGCTCTGATGGCTCCTTACTGTTTTTGCGTTTATGCCCCGTAGGCAAGGGAGAAAAATACCGTAGAGAAAAGGCTCAGCACCATAAGAACGGCGACCACCAGACAAAAAATGCGCACGGCGGTTTTATGCTTCTGCGGCTTCATAAGGACTCCCCTTTCTTAGGATAAGTAATTCATGACATTGACCAGAACATTGTTGACCTTCATTTCCAGATGCAGGTGGTTGCCGGTGGAGTTGCCGGTGGAGCCGACATACCCAAGCGTCTGCCCCTTGGAAACGCTATCCCCAACGCTGACGATGGGCGCACTGTTCATGTGGGCGTACAGCGTGGAATAGCTGTTGCCGTTGTCATCCTTGCCGTGGTAGACCTGAACATAATAGCCCCAGCTGTAGTGGTAGGCGGCTGCGGTGACAACGCCGCCGCTGACGGCGTAGATCTCGGTGCCGCCCGGCGCGGCATAGTCGGTGCCGCGGTGGCCGTTGCCGCCAAAGTAGCAGGAAATATACTTATAGGTGGCAAGCGGGCGGCCAAAATCCAGCGAGCATTGTATCGAGGCGTTTCCGTAGGCCTGGTTGGCCGCGTTCAGGGCTGCATCCAGCTCTTTGGCTGCCTCGTCCACTTTTTTGTTGGCCTCGATCTGGGCCTCCTTCAGTGCCTGTTCCTCAGCCTCCGCCTTGGAGATGCTCTCGTCTGTCTGGGAGATATTCTCAGCAAGCTCACTGGTTTTGCTGTTCAGTGCGGCCTTCTGGGCTTCATAGTCGGCTTTTTTTGCTTCCAGATCCGCCTTGGCCTGCTCCAGTTCGGCGCGCTGCTGTTCCAGCTGGGTATGCTCGTCCTCAAGCTGCTGGCAAATCTCCTCGTCCTTGCTGACAATCTGCTCCAGCGTGGTGGCAAAGGTAAGCAGCTGGTACAGGTTGGTCGCACTGGACAGCAGCGCAATGGAACCGCCGTCATTCAGCCGCTGCATCGCGCGCATACGGTCCTTGAAATCTGCCCAGCGCTGATCGTATTCAGCCTGCTTCTGGTCAACCTCCTGCTGCTTTTGATTGATCTCGTCCTGTTTGTTGACGATATCATTATCCAGACCGCCGATCTGCTCGGTCAGTGTGCCGATCTGGCTGAGCAGCAGTGATTTTTGCTGCTCCAGCTGTGTTTTGAGCGACTGCGCGTCCGCTTTGTCGCTCTGTGTTTCTTTCAGCTGTTGGTTGACTTTTTCCAATGCGGCCTGCTGCTCCTGCAGCTTTTGGCGCAGGTCGCTGACACTGGCAGCCGCCAGCGGCGTCATAACGGTGGAAAGCGTCATCGTCATGGCAACTGCTACGCTGAGCAGCAGTGAGATAATTTTTTTGCTGTGCGAAAAATGCTTCATCTTTGTTTGTAATTCCCCTGCTTGTTGCTGTTATACATTCAGATGCTTGCGGATGCTGGTGGCGGTGCCGAGGCCGCAGAGCACAAAGCCCAGCAGCACAAAGCCGCCGACAATGTAATACCATACATTTTCCAGCGGAACCAGCTGACCGCCGAACATCTGCGAGAGGTTGGACGGGTTCTCGGCATACCAGCGGCAGAGGGCATAGTACGCGCCGCAGACGATGCCGGAGGCAAGCGCAGCGGAGATCAAGCCGGAGGTAACACCCTCCACAAAGAACGGGAAACGAATAAAGCCGTTGGTGGCCCCCACCAGCTTCATGATGCCGATCTCCTTGCGGCGGTTGAACACCGTGATCTTGATCGTATTGTTGATGACCACGATGGACACGATAGCCAGCACCGCTACAATGCCGTAGCAGGCGTAGTTGATAACGCGCTGCAAAGAAGTGAACATCTCGGCCATAGCCAGCGGGGCTTTGACGCTGGCGACACCGTCAATCTGCATGAGCTGTGCGGAGACAGACTCGATATTCTGCGGGTCGTCAACGGTCACGCGGTAGTTGGGCGTGAACGGGTTATCGTCCTGAAAGACCTGCTGCAGGTTGGTGTAGTCCTTGAGCATATCGCCGTAGGTGGCCAGAACATCCGCCGGTGACATGTAGGTCACGCCCACAACGTGGGGCGTATTGCGGATCGCGGCATCGGCAGCCGAGATCTGTTCATCCGTAGAGTTCTGCCCCTCTTCGTCGCCCATATAGACGACCATCATGTTTTGGTTTCCGATATATTCGACCATATAATCAATGTTGACGCCCAGCAGGTAGGCAGCGCCGATCAGCAGCATGCAGACGGTCAGCACGCCCATCGAGGCAAAGGTCATAAGCCGGTTGGCACGCAGATTGTGCAGGCCCTGACCGACAAGGTAGGTAAAGCTGGAAAAACGCATGGTGTCCCCTCTTTAATAGTAAAGATCAGTCTTCATCGTAGTCGTAATCGTCCTCTTCCCGCTGGGCCATAGCGGCTGCGTAGCGGCGGGCGGCCTCGGGGTGTGCAGTGTCGGAGGCGACCATGCCGTTGGCCAAAGTGATGACGCGGTTGCCATACTTGCGGGCGAGCTTATGTACCAGCTCATGCTCATGGGTGACAACCACAACGGTGATGTTGACCTTATTGATGGCCTCAAACAGCTGCATGATGTCCATGGACATCTCAGGGTCGATGTTGCCGGTGGGCTCGTCCGCGATGACCAGCTTGGGGTTATGCACCAGCGCACGCGCCACAGCCACACGCTGCTGCTCGCCGCCGGAGAGCTCATCCGGCAGGCGATCCATCTTGTCCTCAAGGCCGACAAGCGAGAGCGCGAAGGGCACGCGGTCCTTGATCTTTTTGGTGGAGATGTTCGTCACACGCATGGCGAACGCCACATTCTCATAGACGGTCATGGTTGGGATCAGGCGGAAGTCCTGAAAGACAACACCCATCTGCCGGCGCAGATACGGCACCTTGCGCCGGCGGATCTTGGTCAGATCCTGCCCATTGATGAATACCTTGCCCTCAGTGGGCTTTTCCTCCATCTGGATCAGCTTCAGAAAGGTAGATTTGCCTGCACCGGAGTGGCCAAGGATAAAGACAAATTCGCCCTCCTCGATATGGATGTTGATGTCCTCCAACGCAACATTTTCATCGTTGTGGGTCTCATAGGTTTTATATACATGCTCAAAATCGATCATTGAGGATTCTCCTGCCGCAGCGCGGCTGTCCTGTTTACGGTTACAGTCATACATATAATAGAATACCATGCAGCGCGCCTGCGGTCAAGGTGTTTTCCGGCTGCCAAAAGCAGAAAAATGGCGCTGCCTTGCGGTGCAGCGCCATTTGTGAAAGTTTTATTAAAATCAATATTTGGCCGGATTGGCGGAGAGGTACTTCTTCACCATCAGGGCCACCTTAAAGACGATAGCATCATCAAAGTTGCGCAAATCAAGGCCGGTCAGCTTGCGAATCTTTTCCAGACGGTAGACCAGCGTATTGCGGTGGACAAACAGCCCGCGGCTCGTCTCCGAGACATTCAGGTTGTTTTCAAAGAAGCGCTGGATGGTGAACAGCGTCTCCTGATCCAGGCTCTCGATGCTGCCCTGCTTGAACACCTCGCGCAGGAACATCTCGCACACGGTGGTGGGCAGCTGATAGATCAGGCGTGCAATGCCCAGATTATCGTAGCGGATGATCTGCTTTTCGGTATCGAACACCTTGCTCACTTCCATGGCGATCTGGGCTTCCTTAAAGGAGGTAGCCAGATCCTTCACGTTGGCAATGGGGGTGCCAATGCCTACCACGGCCTTGATGTAGTGCTCGCCGGAGAGGGTATCCACAATGCTGGCAGCCAGCTTTTCCATATCGGTGCGGTCGATGCCCTTGCGGATCTCCTTGACCAGCACGGTGTCGGTCTCGCTGATATTGAACACAAAGTCCTTCTGCTTGTCGGGGAACAGGCTGCTGACCACATCGTAGGCAGAGATATCGCCGCCGCTGATCACCCGCACGATGAACACCACGCGGGAAACATCGGTGGCAAAGTGCAGCTCACGGGCCTTGGCGTAGATATCGCCGGGCAGGATGTTGTCCAGCACCACGTTCTTGATGAAGTTGGACTTGTCGAACTTTTCGTCATGATACTGCTTGATGCTCTGCAGGCTGATGGACAGCATGGCGGCAAACTGACCAGCCGTCTCGTCCACGCCTTCCACGAATACTGCATAATCATTATGCTTGGCGCTGGAGAACTGCTGATAGGTGTAGCCATCGCGCACAAAGCGGTCGCCTGCGGTCAGACGCTCCGCCATGAAACCCTCGCGCACCTCGCC
>OHQP01000700.1_pt1 | contig 12301 bp, 22 predicted proteins | sample 1578101 | NCBI WGS metagenome assembly OHQP01 (sample SAMEA3879569, study PRJEB24766) | human gut metagenome | biome: human-associated habitat; feature: feces | place: USA | collected 1985/1987 | reverse complement strand
ATCAGGACTGCCATATACAGCCGAATATAAACCGTCAGATACATCAAAAGCATATGTCAAATCAAATTTCTGACCGAACATATCAATGTTTTTATAGCGCAGGCTTTTATTTTCCTTTTCACTATCAAATTCATCGGTTTCGGAGGATTTCACTTCGTCTATTGACATACCCCATTTAATATTTCTGATAACGCTGTCACTGCTCTGCTCCTCTTCGGACACGGATTCGGAAACAGACACCTCGGTATTTGGTGCTGCTTCACTGCCGCACGCTGAAAAAACTGACATCACACACATGACTGCAAGAACAGCTGATATTATTTTTTTCATTGAGTACACTCTCCTTAATTGTCAATCTTCGTTTTCAAAATCATGAATAGTTATTCCGGCTTCACGGGCTGCTTCTGATATTTTTTTGAAATTAGCAGAAGCAGCTTTTTTCATTCGTGTATATCCCGCCTGACTTTTAGGCGCAATATCGGGCAGCTTTATCACTATTTGCTCATATTCTTGCTGCGCATATTTACTGTTAAGTTCATCCACTTCTCTTTTGTGCTTTAATTCTAATAAATGGTTATATCCATCTATCCATTGTTGTGGTCTGCTATCAGTAAATGGTCGATTGCTATATTCAATTACGTCAGTGCCTGATATAGACTTGTTAGTATATGGGTCTGTTAAATAATGAATTCCATATATAAATGGGTAAATAATCATAGAACAATGCCCTGCATTATTTTTGACATAATCGGGCAACTTTGGAAATCGCTTATCTTTGCCCGAAATGGAATACACTCTATTTCCATATGCAGAGCACTCTGCACAATGGTAGCAATTACATACAACGTCCACCAAATCCGTATTCATTTCCCCTGCCAGGTCAGTTTGCTTTAAGTTGATGCTATTTATATCCAATATTTTTTCTGCAGCAGAATTTCCATTTGAATACATCTCTTCAACTTTGTGAGCTTCATCAAACTGCTTATCTAACCGAAGATACTTTGCAAGTCTCAGATAATCATCAATCGGGTATGTCATATCCGAAAGAGGCATTATTTCATTTGATTTTCTAAGGCACTCTATTGCCAAATCTAAACGACCATTTTTCTTATGCTCTGTCGCTTTTCGCTGCAATACATATTCGATATTGTAATAAGCGTAACTTTTACCGTCCTTCGGATCATATTTAAATGACTTAACAGGGATACTTTTTATCCCCTGTATGCTATTTAAATCATAGCAAGGTTCCAAAGCACATTTGTCGCATAGACCATTTTTGTCCAATTTAAGAAACAATCCCCGTTTCCCACATTTTTTACATCTTGGCATTTTGTCACGTCCTTTTTTGTAGTAAACTTATTCTTCAATAATATCCGTTGTACCGAGCACCAAGCCAAAGCAGCGGCTGTCATCTGTGGTAGAAATATCCTTATACTTAGGATTTAAAGATATAAGCTTATCTCCGCCGTATTTCTTGACATAACCCTTGCCGTCAACATCGAAAATACCTATCTGACCTATATCCACAGCAGGCTGCTTGCGGACAAGAAGATAATCCCCATTACTGAACTTAGGTTCCATACTGTCACCGTCAACACGCAGAATAAAATCTGCCTTACGGCTCTCCGGAGTGAGAGGCACGCTTACCTTTTCCCAATGTTCGTAGTCTTCCAGCTCATCGCCGAGACCTGCGGAAACGGGAGCATAATTTATGCTTATATCAATGAGATCGTCTCTGTTAGGCTCAGGCTTGTATGTGCAACGCTTATACTCTATATCAATAACAGCTGTTACCAGCTCCTTGCCGTATTCATCAAGAGTGCGGTATTTTTTTATTGTGTTGATTTCTTGAAGAGTAAATTCTTCCTTTGAATTATCATCATCAAGCAAATCACTTAATTTACACCCTAAAGCTCCGCAAATCAATTTTACAGTTTCAAGTTTTGGATTTGTATTATTTCCAGATGTGATTTTATCCAAACTGCTTATTGATATGCCTGTTATTTCTGAGATGTCTTTATTTGTAAGATTTTTAATCTTCTTATAATCGTTAATTCTTTCAAGTCCCATACTATCACCTCTAAACATAATATACCACAATATTACGGTTGTGTCAAGAACAAAACATCATTTTATTGAAGTATTTTTCAAAAAAGGTATTGACAACATCATTTTAATGTGGTATAGTAAATACATAAACATCATTTAGGTGATGTTTTACAGGAGGTGACTGTATTTTGACAATGAATAAACCGTATTACCCTAATCTTGAAGCCGAAATATCTAAAAATGGCATGAAGAAAAAAGACATAGCAAATATGCTCAACATTACTCCTCGTGCTTTTGCCGAAATGACGGGGCGAGTGGACTTTTGGTGGAAAGAGGTCGGCATTATTCAGGCTCTTTTCCCTGATATTCCCGCCGAAAAGCTCTTTGAGCATACACCTTAACAAAGGAGGAAATCAAACATGAATTTCTTAGCAATCAAAGCAATTCTTGGAATGATATCGGGCGTAACTGATGATGCCGAAGAGGCAAAAATCATTTTAAAGAAATCACTGGCGTTCCTTGAGGGACACAAAAGCACGCCCAAAGGTGAGGAATTAAAGAAAATCTTTGATTATCTTGACTTTGAAGCAAGCTGCAAGAGAGAAGAAGGGAAGTGAGAAAAATGGAGAATAATTCAACAGGAAATGTAATGGAAATCTTTCCACTCAAAGGTTATTGTGAACTGATGGTTTTTCAAAACGAAAGTGACTTAAAAGAAGTTGCTTCTGCAAACCCGAAAATAGTCGTACCTATCATCGGAGCAGGCAGAAGCAATGCTGATACGGACTTTCCAAATGTGTTTATCGCTCTTCGGAAAGATGCAGAAGCTTGTCACTGTAAGGAGGAACATCAGGAATTCCAGAGTTCTTCCAATTAAGCACTATACGGTATGGGAAATCTTCATTTTTAGTCTTTTCGATACTTACAAACTCCCAACCGTAATTCAGATATGCTTTCACGTTCTTTTCAGCTTCTTCAACGTTATTAAAATGTTGAATTTATACTGCATAGCCACACCTCCCATTTATGATTTACAACAATTATACTGCGGGAGGGACGGAAATGTCAAGGATGCAAAAAACAAGCTCTGCTCCGCGCTTAACGGAAAGAGAAAAATCACGGGAGATGAGTTTATTGCCCTGTGTAAGGCGCTGGAAATCAACCCCGATTCCATTGCTGAGATGGTTATCGGCACTAAGGAAAGGAAGTGAGAATGTGAAAGAAAAAAGCATAGTAATCGACACGGTGAACAAAAAGTACACCGCTGACGGAAAGGACATAGCGCCATATTTAAAGAAAGTGGAAGCAGTGATAACACCATATCACCGAGAGCTAAAGCTTACGTATGATAGACCTGAGCTTAACATTCAAGGCATTATGTTCTGTGATGATAGCATCAAAAAGCCTATCATGTGCAGCTGCGGAAATAAAATTTCCGATTACCGCTTTGATTGTGACTGTCTATGTCCGAAATGCAAGCGGCATATCATCGTTTCAGCAGGTCAGATCTTGTGCGATCGATTTGATTGAAAAAATCGGAGAGCTTCTCAGGCATACCTGAAAGCATAGCTTTGTATAAAATTTCTATGGCATCAGGCGTGCGAAGATTTTCAATCAATGAATATCCGTCAGGATAAGCTATATCTTCAATACCCTCTATATCCTCACAGATATACTTGTCAGATGGAATCAATGCACCGCTTCTGAATAAAAAGCGCAAGTGGGCTTTGATAACACCATTCTTATACTTGTATTTTGACATGAGTTCACAAAGCTCGTCAGCACTAATGCGCTGTATATTCCCGCTTTCATCAGGCTGAAGCTCTTTTTCAAGAGTGAGCATGATGTCACGAATGCACTTAAAATCAAGTTTCATTATTAACCGTCCTTTACTGTAAATTACCACCATTATACTTTGTAAGGACAACAAAGTCAAGGAGTTGAAAACATGGAAGAGAAATTCAAAGTCAAAAGAGCGCCAAAGGAAGCGCCTATTGAATTTGCCCAACTGAGGACATACCCCGAAGCGGCAAAAATGGTTGAGGAAGTGATGAGCATCACCAATCACACCAAAGCTCAGACTGTTTATGATATGGTCAAATATGCTTATGACCATATGGAGATCATTGAGCAGTAAACTTATTATCTGTCCGGGACAGAAAGGAGATGAGGAGAAGTTGCCATACAGAACCGTTAAACCCGCTTATCCGGCACTGGAAGTAGAAATTGCCTGCAGGCAAATAAAGAAGAAAGACATAGCGAAAGCAGTTGGGATCAGCGCTGACTACCTGAGCAAAAAACTGACGGGGCGTTCAGGCTTCACACTTGATGAAGCTCTTGCAATACATGAAAAATACTTTTCAGATGTTCCGGTACAGGTACTGTTCAAAAAAAGCGGCGAAGTACATTCGCACTCCGCCAAAGAAAACTAAATTTTGCCAAGGAGAAATAAATATGAATGAAACCACAAAGCCCATCACCAGAGAAATGATGTCCGAAAGCGGACGCAGGATCATACTCGTGAACGAGCCAAGCCCTGAGATTATGGCAAAATGTCTCAAGCGTATCATCGACAAGAAGCTGCTCGAAGCGGCTAAGGAAAAGGCAGGTGTAAAGTAATGAGCACATACAACGTATATGTCCACCTCAGGTTCAAGGGCGGCGCATTCAACGATGTGTACAGCGTATCGGCTGGGTCACGGGAAGCTGCCGAAGCTAAAGCAAGGGACAGGATTTTCGCTGAAAACAGTCTTGACGATCTGGTCGAGGCGGTTATCACAGATTGCAGGGAGTGCTGATATGGCGAGAAAGAAGAAGTGTGATGCTTCTAAGGTCTCCAAAGCCCCAAGCATCGAAGAGGTATGCCGCAGAGCCGGTGAGCTTGACATGACATACGGCAGATGTGTACAGTCGTCCCAGTACATCATCGACACTGCGGACGACGGGTGCTTTGCAAAGAAAAGAAAGGAGAAAAGCAAGTGATAGCAGTAATATTTGAGGCAGCATATCATGTCTCAGCTGTTGGCATTGTCGTTATACTCTCAATTTTCACGCTGTGCCAGTACATTGAAAACATTCGTATTGCAAGTGAGAGCGATGACGACGAATAAAGAAAAAACCGTGACGGCGGCAACCGTACACGGCAAAAAGATAAATAAGACAGCCTTATTATAAGGCATTTAGGAGGATTTGTCAAGTGAAAGTTTTAATAGCCTGCGAGGAAAGCCAGGCGGTGTGCATTGCGTTTCGAGCCAAAGGGCATGAAGCGTATTCAGCAGACATACAGGATTGTTCAGGCGGTCACCCCGAATGGCACATCAAGGGTGATGTGCTGCCGATCATCAACGGCAATGCTGATTTTGTGACAATGGACGGCACAGCACATCGCATAGAGGGGACATGGGATTTGATTATAGCGCATCCGCCGTGTACATATCTGACGAACGTTGCCACACGCCATTATAGTTTAAAATGCACACCCGCCGAAAGGGTCGTTGAGCGTATGGAACATCGAGAAGAAGCAATAGTGTTTTTTATGCAGTGCATATTAGCCGATGCGCCAAGGATTGCTGTAGAAAATCCTATTGGTCGTATTGGCAAAGTGTACCGCAAGGCAGATCAGGTCATACACCCATATATGTTTTCAGGCGGAGAAAAAGATACCGAACAGTTTGTTACCAAAGCAACGTGCCTGTGTCTCAAAGGACTGCCGAAACTACAGGCAACATATATCGGAGGTAAGCCCGACAATGCAAAGCTGTTTGGGACATATTCCAACGGAAAATCACGAACATGGGAAGAGACACGAAAAGCGGGAAAAGAACGGTCGAAGTGCAGAAGCAAAACCTTTCCGGGCATCGCACAGGCCATGGCTGAACAGTGGGGGTAAGGAGGATTGCTCAAGTGGATCAGTTAAGCTTTATTGAGGATGAAGAAATTCTCCCAAGAAGCGGTGCAAAAAAATATAAAGAAAATGTTCTTGAGCGCAAAGAGCGTGAACATACTGACGAGAACATTCAGCGCTTTTTACAGCTTCAGCAGCTGCCCTATGAGGCTAAGGTCTCACACGCTGCAAAGATGGCTAAGGATTTTTACAACACCATAACGTCTCCTGTTGGCGAGTATTACGCAAATTGTCATGTATCGGTTGGCGGACTTGACAGCATTACCCTGCTGCTTTTTCTTCGCAGTATAGGCATTGACGTTCCTGCAATATCAGTTTCAAGCATTGAGGACAGGAGCATTCAGCGCATACATAAACAGCTCGGTGTTATACAGTTGAAAACGTCCCGAGACAAGGACGGAAAGCCATACTCCAAACACAGGATTTTGCAGGAATACGGATTTCCCGTTATCAGTAAGGAAAAAGCGGCGAAAATCGAGCATCTGCAGAACCCGACCGAAAATAATGCTACTATCCGACACGCTATCATTACGGGCGAAACGGGAGAATACGGCGGGTGGCAGAAGAACAGCCGAATGAAGCTGCCGTTAAAATGGCTGTATCTTTTCGGCGGATATGAAAACGAAAACGAGGGCGTTAATTACAAAACGCCGCCGTTCAAAGTCAGTTCGCAGTGCTGCTATTGGCTGAAAGAAAAGCCATGCGACGATTGGGCGAAGGAGCATAACAGCTTCCCTTATCTGGGGCTTATGGCTTCGGAGGGCGGCAGGCGTGAAAAATCACTAAAAATGCACGGCTGTAATTATTATGGCAAAGATACGGTCCGTTCCGCTCCGTTTGCCATATTCAACAGGCAGGATATTTTGCAGCTGGCGTTAGATTTGCACGTCCCCGTTCCCGAGATATACGGCACCATTGAGCGCAAAGGAGACGGCACCCTGTACACGACCAAGGCACAAAGGACAGGCTGTGATATATGCGGTTTCGGAATACATATGGAAGCCCGTCCGCATAGATTTGACCGTCTGAGGGAAGCCAATCCCAAAGCTTGGGAATATTGGATGTACCATGTTTGCAAAGACGAGGACGGCACAGAATACGGCTGGGGGCGTGTCCTTGACTACATAGGTGTTAAATGGCAGGATATCCCCCAAACCAACGAACAAATGTCACTTTTTGAGGAGGAATAAAAATGGAAACAAACGACATAATACAGGCTCCTGCTCAGAGCAGCGCCGCAATATCGGAAATTGTGCAGCAGCCTTCCACAAATATAGTTGCTGATTTTTCAAGAGCATATAAGCTCGCAAAGGTAATCTCTACAGCGGATATAATACCCGATAACTACAAAAACAAGCCTGCCGACTGCGCCATCGCTGTAGATATGGCTGACAGAATGGGTGTATCTCCAATGATGGTCATGCAAAACCTTTATGTGGTCAAAGGAAAGCCCTCATGGAGCGGGCAGGCTTGCAAGGCTCTCATTGAAGGCTGCGGCAAATTCAAGCCGGGCAGCGTCCGACCTGTATATATCGGCACAAAGGGCACCGATGACCGAGGCTGTTATCTGTCGGCTGTATGGGCTGACACGGGTGACAGGGTGGAAGGCCCCGAGGTCACACTGAAAATGGCGAGGGCTGAGGGGTGGCTCGGTAAAAATCCAAAATGGACGAATATGCCTGAGCTTATGCTTGCATACAGAGCATCATCGTTCTTTGCGAGAGTATATTGCCCCGAAGTCCTTATGGGCGTACACGTTGAGGGTGAGGTTGAGGACATTCAGCCCGCCGAGAGAATCGAACTGTAACGGAGGATATGAAAAATGAAAGCTACCAAGATAAAAATAAAGAACCTTTTCGGCATTACCGAGACCGAGCTTGACGGCAGATCGGTTGAAATAACAGGCACAAACGGCACGGGCAAGACCTCGGTAATTGATTCTATCAGATACGCCCTTACAAACGGAAGCTCCCGTGATTATGTTATCCACAAGGGAGAAAAAGAGGGCGAGATCATTGTTGAGACTGACACAGGTATTTACATCAATCGTAAGAAGCGCACCGAGCAGGCTGATTATAAATCCGTAAAGGACTGCGGCAAGGAAGTATCTTCTCCCGAAAACTTCCTCAAACAGCTCTTCACTCCCCTGCAGCTTGACCCTGTGGCATTCACGCAGATGACTAAAAAGGAGCAGAACAGGGCCATTCTTGACCTCATCGAATTTCCCTGGGACCTTAACTGGATAAATCAGCAGTTCGGTGAGATACCGCAGGGCATTGATTACAGCCAGAACATACTGCAGGTACTTTCGGATATCCAGTCCGAAAATGGGGACTATTTTAAGCGCAGGCAGGACATCAACCGTGATATCCGCAATCAGAAGGCGTTCATCGAGGATATCGCCAAAGATATACCCGAGCATTTCAATGCGGAGGAATGGGAGAATTTCGACCTTGCGGAAGCGTATAAGAAGATAAACAGCGCCAGGGAACACAACAGCCGTATTCAGCGTGCAAAGGCGTTCAAGGACAGTTATGCCAACAAGATAAGGGGCTTTCAGGGCGAAAAGGAATCCGCTGTAGCTGCCGAAAAGATGGCGATATCCAACCAGCGTGAAGCTATTTTGAAATCTATCGAACGCATGAAAGCGGAGATTGCAGCAGGCGAAAGCAAGCTTGCTTCCCTTGACGGAATACTTGCTGACAAGATAGCACTTGCGGAAAGCCGTTACAATGAGAATGTGGCAAGGCTTGATTCCGATATCAAGGTTGCTGACGAATATGCGGACAAAATTCCCGTTGAAACGGCTCCTCTGGAAGAGCAGGCGGCGCACGCCGAGCAGATGAAAAAATATATCAACGAGTACAACCGTATGAGGAATATGCAGGAAGAGGTCAAGGAGCTTACCGCCGCTTCGGACAAGCTTACAGCAAAGATAGAGCTTGCCCGCAGTCTTCCCGGAAAGATACTCGAAACCGCTTCTATCCCCATTGAGGGCTTCACGGTGGAGAACGGCATTCCCCTTATACACGGTCTCCCCGTTTCCAACCTCTCAGAGGGTGAACAGCTTGAGCTTTGCGTTGACGTTGCTCTGAGCAAGCCCAACAATTTACAGATAATTCTCATCGACGGCGCTGAAAAGCTCAGTGCGGAAAACCGTGAAAAGCTGTACAACAAGTGCAGGGAAAAGGGTGTGCAGTTCATCGCCACAAGGACAACTGACAGTGCGGAAATGGAGGTAACATATTTATGATACCCCACAGCATAACTCAGACCGACTATTTTTCGCCGGAGAACAATCTGAAATATATGGGCGTGTCTCAGTTCAAGAGCTTTGAAAAATGTGAGGCGGCAGCCCTTGCGGAGCTGCACGGTGAATATGCTCCCGAAAAGACTACCGCACTTCTTGTAGGCTCGTATGTCGATGCACATTTCGAGGGCACGCTTGATATTTTCAAGGCAAAGAACCCCGAAATATTCAAGCGTGACGGCACGTTGAAAGCTGAATATAATCAGGCGGATTACATAATCAACCGAATCGAACGAGACAGCTTTTTTATGAAGGCTATGGACGGAGAAAAGCAGAAAATTATGGTGGGCGAGATCGAAGGCGTGCCTGTCAAGATAAAAATTGACAGCTATCGGGATCACAAGACCATAGTTGACCTCAAGGTCATAAAGGACTTTTCCCCCATATATGTAAACGGCAGAGGCAGGCTCAGCTTTTATGAAGCATGGGGCTATGACATTCAGGGCGCTGTATATCAGGAGATAGTAAGGCAGAACACAGGGGAAACTCTCCCCTTTGTCCTTGCTGCAGCCACAAAGGAAAAGGAGACCGACTTACAGGTCATAAGTCTGGATCAGGCTGAGCTTGATGCGGCGATGGAGATAGTCAAGGCGAACATCGGAAGATATGCGGCAATAAAGTCTGGAAAGGAAGAACCGACCAGATGCGGACACTGTGATTACTGTAAATTCACTAAACAGCTTGACAAGGTCCTGACCTCGGAGGAGTTTAAAAGTGACTATACAGATTGATACCAGAGAAAAATCCAGAGCCATTAAACAGATAGTGAGCTATTTTGATGAAACAGGCATTCAGCATTATACGTCAAAGCTTTATGTAGGCGATTATATGAGCCTCGACAATCCGAGGGTCGTAATTGACCGCAAGCAGAATTTACAGGAAATATGCGGTAATGTCTGCCAGCAGCACGAAAGGTTCATCAATGAGCTTAAACGTGCGCGGGAAAATGGGATAAAGATCATTATTTTTTGCGAACACGGAAGCAATATCAAGACACTTGCAGATGTTCAGGGGTGGGTAAATCCCCGCCTCAGGACGTCTCCCAAAGCGGTCAGCGGGAAGCAGCTTTTCAAGATACTCTTTACCATTGGTCAGCGGTATGATGTTGATTTCGTATTCTGCGACAAGCGTATGACAGGCTATATGATAGCCAAAATTTTAGGAGGTGCAACATGAATAGAGTGTGTTTAATGGGACGTCTTACATCAGACCCTGAGCTGCGGCAGACTGCGTCCGGCATATCTTCCTGCAGCTTTAATATAGCTGTTGACAGAGGATTTAAAGACCAGAACGGAGAACGTCAGACTGATTTCATAAGCTGTACAGCATGGAGACAGGCTGCGGAGTTTATATGCAGATACTTTTGTAAAGGAAAGATGATAGGCATTGACGGTGCTCTCAGAACGAGAAATTATGACGATAAGCGTTACCCCGATGTAAAGCATTATGTTACCGAGGTGCTTGTGGATCATGCCTATTTCGGTGGTGACAGCGGCGGAAGCAAAAGCTCCTCTGCTTCTCCCCCTCCTCAGCATCAGTCATCGGCTGCGGCACCTGCTTCTGCCGACCTTTCGGACTTTGAGGAAGTAGTCAGCGACAGCGATCTTCCGTTCTGAGTCTGAGGTGGTCTGAATGCCGAAAAAGAAGAGCTTTATCCTTTATGCGGAGTACATCAGGCAGGTGCAGATACTTTCCGATGAAGATGCAGGCAAGCTGTTTAAAGCTATTCTGGAATATGTCAATACAAAAGAGCTGCCTACCCTCGATGGTATGGCAGCAATGGCATTTTCCTTTATTGCCAATCAGCTTGACGGCGATTTACAGCGATACAACGAAGTATGCCAGAAGCGTGCTGAAAATATCAAAAAGCGCTGGGCAAAAGATAGCGACAACACTTCAAAGCCTGTTGTCAGCGACAAAGAAGATATACATTTGAATACAAATGAATACAAATGTATTCAAAACGATACAAACGCATACAAAAAAATACAAATGGATAGTGATACTGATACTGTAACTGATACTGATACTGTACTACGTAGTAGTGTTAGTAGTAAGGTGCCCGCAAGGGGCACACACAACAACGTACGACTGACAACGGAACAATACAAATCGCTTTGCGATAAATACGGAGACACGATAGTCAATGCGTACGTTGATAAAATCAGTGAATACATAAAATCCAGCGGCAAGAAGCCGTATCGTAATCACTACAACACGATAGTCAAGTGGATAGAGGAGGACGGCGCAAAGGCACAGCCTTCCAAGCAGCCGTCATTTGACCTTGACCTGATCGTAAATCATGCAATCAAAAATAAACCGGAGGTGTAAATTGAAGAAATGTTTTTCGGATCCGGCTGTTTTCAAGCAGCTGGAGACCGACTGCTATAATGCAGGCTGCAAGGGTCAGGTAATTGATTGCTCTGAGTTTCCTGCGGCTGAGTACAGATATTTTGCACGACTTTGCGGCGTATATGCGATGTTTAAAAGCAAAGCCATAAGTCTGGAGCAGGCTGCTGCCGAAAAGCAGCGCCTCCTGTCTCAGTACAACGAGGATATCAAGCAGCGATTTCTTTATGTCGATGCGTGCCGAAAGCACCAGGAGGCTATCAAGGCGACTGAGAGCCTTTGCGCAGCTCTCTGCAAGGCTCCGCTGAAACTTCCCGAAGATGTTACCGAGGCACTGAGGACTGCGCTTGCTGCGATATCTGCGGCAAGAAGCGAAAACGTCACCGAAAAGACTGTTTTGCAGAAACTGAATGCTATGAGCACGGTCAAATCAACGACAAGCCCACAGAAATGAGCTGTATGAGACTTTACGAATGTGGGTAGGGAAATTATTCCACGTCAAAACACAAAGTGCCTAAAAACGGCATTTAAATTGAAATTAGGAGGATATGCAAAAATGAATGAAAATCAAATCATAAGTCATCTTGAGGATTTGAAAACCGAAGCTGAGGGTCATTATACCGATGACGGCGATGATGAAATATTCCACCAGGACGCAGAAGCGCTGCAGGCTGCTATTGATGCAGTTA
>OHQP01000695.1_pt1 | contig 12365 bp, 10 predicted proteins | sample 1578101 | NCBI WGS metagenome assembly OHQP01 (sample SAMEA3879569, study PRJEB24766) | human gut metagenome | biome: human-associated habitat; feature: feces | place: USA | collected 1985/1987 | reverse complement strand
TATGTTCCACTGGGAATTTGTCAATGTCCTTGCAGAGAGCAGAGGCGAATGGGGCTATATGTGGGAGTGCCCGGATTTTTATCCGGTAGGAGATAAATATGTGTTGATGTTCTCTCCGATGGGAGAAAAAGAGCATACCAGTGTTTATCTGGTAGGATGGGCGAATGCATGGGATTGGATGCCATTTTGGAAAGACTGGGGTCCGACATATCAAGAATGCTGGTGCGGATTCTATAACATTCCGAGAGAGGCAGTATTAGCAGAAGATAATACATTAAAGTTTATTCCTGTAAAAGAATTACAGGATCTCCGGAAGAATAAGCAGGAAGAAGCGGACATTCTGATAAAAGAAGACGAGAAAAATGAGTATCAGAATAATTTTTCTTGTAATATATATAATATGGATGGATCTTTTAAATTAGTTAAATCGCATGTGTGAAGAATTTATTGGATTAATCTATTATGGAACAAGTTTATTGTTATAGAAAATTACCTGCCAAAGATTAAGCAGAACAATACGATAGGAATCAGGATCGTATTGACATTGCAGGATGAAGAAAACTGGAATGCAACTCATAGCTTTAGTGGAAGGATATGGGGGGACATCAGGTATTTTATGTATGCTATGCACATTACATTTGATAAAATCTGTGAGTAAAGAAGCTTGCATAAAAGCTAAGTAAGTTATCAATAAAATTGTGTAATTTATTTCTCATGGAAATTCATCTCCTTTCTGTTTACGATGTCATTATAGAATATGAAAACTAATATTACTTGCCAAAATAACAGAATATATAGTCAAAAGTTGCTTAATACAGTGACAGGTTAAAATATCCTGCAATACTGCCATTGGTCAATTTATTTATACAATTTAATATTGGAACATTTTACAACTATGACACAAGTATGCAACATAATAAACGAATGCTTTTGATAGAGTAATGATACACAATATCAGTTACAAAGAAGCAGGAGGGTAGAAATTGGACATGACACAAAATAAATGTTGCAGACATGGGGCAAGTTTACGTCGAAGGAGACGCAGGCACAGAAAGATACTGCGTTTTATCATATTTTCCTGTAGTATAATAGCTGTGGCTGTATTTGTGGCTGTTGGAAGCAGTATGATAAGATCCGGTGATGACAGGACAAATAAATATGATGTTGAAGCCGGAAATAATACATATGATAATGCTGTTATAGAAAATAGCAAAATCTCTGAAAAGAATAAGATACAAAATAATCAGTCGATGCTTGATGATATAATGAACAGTACCCAATATCCAAAACAGCTACAGGAGCTTGCTTTGAAGAATGAAGAGGCACTTGAGTTTGTGTATGATTATCCGGCGGAACATGTGAAGGAACACACAATTGATTTGACAGAAGAAGCGTCTATGGATAGTGTTCCGTTATTTGTGCAGTGGGATAAACGCTGGGGCTACGAAAAATATAGCGGCAATTTCTTTGCAGCAAGCGGATGCGGTCCCACTACACTTTCGATGGTAGTGGTTTATCTGACGCACAATAGGGAGGCATCACCTATTGCAGTAGCAAAGTATTCAAAGGAAGCCGGTTACAGTGTGGATGGATCGGGAAGTTCATGGACGCTTATAAGTGAAGGCTGCATGCACTACGGCGTAAAAGCAAAGGCAGTGGCGCTGGATGAGAGCAGAATGAAGGCAGAGCTTGATGCAGGACATCCTATTGTGATAAATGTAGGACCGGGAGATTTTACCGATACAGGACATTTTATGGTTATAACAGGCTATGATGATGAAGGATTTTCAATAAATGATCCAAACAGCATTGAAAAAAGTGGCAAAAGATGGTTATTCAAAAATATATCATCTCAGATTAGAGCTGTCTGGAGTATGTATGTGTGAGAATATATTTGTATAAGTGCCGGTAAAACATCCTATTATTGAGTTAAATAATAGGGTGTTTTTACAACTATGACACATCTTTATGCTATAATAATTCTATCGTAATCATAGAAGAGGAGCAGCTTATGACCAGTATTCTCATAGTGGAAGATGACAACGACATAAATAATTTAATATGCAACACCCTGAAGGCAGAGGGATATCAATGCGAAAGAGCGTTTGATGGCAAGGAAGGGGCGGACAAAATTGAGCAGAACAGATATGATCTGCTGCTGCTTGATATTATGCTTCCTGAGATAAATGGTTATGAATTGCTTGACTATGTCAGGAGAATTGGGGATACTCCGGTCATAATAATATCTGCTATGGGACAGGTGGATGAAAGGATACGAGGGCTTCGTATGGGCGCGGATGATTACATATGCAAACCATTTCAGATAGGGGAGCTGCTTGCGAGAGTGGAAACCGTATTAAGGCGCACTCAGCGCATGGCAGAGCGTCTGGAAATAGAGGATGTAGCTATAGATCCTAAATCACGTACAGTGACAAAGGCAGGTGAGCAGGTAGAGCTCACAGCAAAGGAATTCGACCTGTTGTATGAGCTTATGAAGAATAAGAATGTTGCACTCAGCAGGCGCAGGCTTTATGAACTTGTATGGCAGGAGGAGTATACCGGGGAGACAAGGACACTGGACTCACATGTACAAAGACTAAGGAAAAAGCTTGACTGGAATCAAAAGATTGTCACAGTTTTCAGAATTGGCTATCGTCTGGAGGTTCGCGGATGAAATTTTTCTATAAAATGTTTCTTGGAATGACAGTGATACTGGCTGTTGCCCTTGGAATGATAGAATATGTGACTCTATCATATTCACTGGAGCATGCAGTGAAAAGGGAGCAGGACAGTGCACTTTCACAGCATCAGATGATAAAATACTCGATTGAAACTGTCATACTTAATATGAAGAGTGAGGATGTGGATAAGGAGCTTACAGATATGATGTCGCAGTCGGCAAAATCCATTGTTGGAGAAGAAGGAGGAATGTATCTTGCTGATGATGATGGAAAAAGGATATATGCCAATTCATGTAATTATGAGCAAAAGGATATAAAGGTAAAGGATGGTACGCTTACATACAGTATAGTGTCAAAAGAGAATACTAAAGATACCGGTGAAAAGCAAAGCGGCAGATATATCCATGTCAAAAGCAGCTTTAAACTGAATGATAATAGGTATATTCTGATAACGGAAAGTGATATTACACCGGTTTTCGATGAGTCAAAGGAGCTTAGGTATAGATGCAGCATGTACTACATTGTTATATTTGCTGTTGGTATGATGGTCATATTGATACTTTCTTGGATGATTACAAAGCCTCTTGCCGGATTAACAGCCACAACCAAAAAATTTGCAGATGGTGATTACACAGCAAGAAGTGATGTAAAGACAAAGGATGAAATAGGTGAGCTTGCGATGGCTTTCAATGAGCTTGCGAAAAACCTTGAAAGCAAAGTTTATGAACTTCAGATGGCGGCAAAGAAGCAGGAGGATTTTACTGCAAACTTCGCACATGAGCTCAAAACCCCAATGACATCAATTATAGGATATGCCGATACCCTGTATCAGAAAAAAATGTCCGAGGATGAGGTGCACAGTGCTGCCGGAGTCATACTGAATGAGGGCATGAGGCTTGAAGCATTATCATTTAAGCTGCTGGAGCTTATCACTCTTGATAAAAATGATTTCAGGCTTGAAGAAACAAGAATATCTGAGATTATAGCAGACTGTGTGGAAACCGCACATGAAGCGGCAAGAAAGCATAATACAGAGATTGTGTACAGTGCGGATGAGGCATGGGTGTGGCTGGAATATGATCTGTTTAAGACCATGCTTCTTAATCTAATAGACAATGCAGTGAAATCAGGAGGCAGCAAGGTAGATGTATCAGGCAGACTTATTTCGCATAGTATTTATCGTATTGCAGTTTCGGACAATGGAAGAGGAATACCGCCTGAAGATATAGAGCGCATTACAGAGGCTTTTTATATGGTTGACAAGTCACGATCAAGAAGTGAGCATGGAGCAGGGCTTGGGCTTGCACTTGTATCAAGGATTGCTAAGCTGCATGATACAAAAATCCATTATGAGAGTGAGTCAGGTAAAGGAACCAAGGTGTATTTTGACATGAAAGCGGAGGCGTTGCATGAGAAGTAAGCATTTATCAGTGCGCAAATGTATTGATAAAAAACCGGATAAAATCAAGGGAATAGTGTGTATATGCATTATTCTGGCAGTTGTATGTGCGGGAAATATGATACCGAATTATCTGATTTCACTTAAAGCAGCAAAAATTGCCAAAACGAGTACTACGATAAGCAACGCAGATATAAGCCCATACAGCAGCTCTATTTCAGCTGAAGAGAGGCTTACTAAGATGATGTCTCTGATGCAGGATAATGTAAATGAGCTGTGGAATGAGAAATATAATGAGATAAGGGAACCGTTGGATACTGAGATTCCGGTGGGACAGGCTTATATGGCTATTCAGACTTTCCTGAAGGGTGCCTGTGAGCTGCAGAAGCAGTCAGGTATTATGCAGATGCTCGGTGAAGACGATATAGTTATGCTCCAAAGCCTTGAAAGTAACTATTCAAAGGATACAGACAGCGAAACAGAACAGACATATGAAGCAGCTCCTTGGCAATATGATGCAGCAGTTGCTTTGGGTGATAGTATTGACAACACAATATCAGATTATTTTGTAACATCGGATATAAGCAAGGAATTATCGGCGTGGATATTTATAATATCATTTGAAGATACGAGAATGCTGGCTGCTGTTGATGCGGTGCTTGGAGTACCGTTTTATATTACATATTATTGTGCAGATGTGGATAGTCCTAAGGCACAGGCTGCAGTGATGAGAGATTTATATGCAAAGACATATGGCAGTGATTATTCTATGGGTGATCCAAAAGAGTCTGAATCAAAAATAGATTCTTCCTTTGAGACAAATATAATAGAGAATTTTTATTATGGGAATAATTATACGCAAGGGGATGATGAATATACCGGTTTTGAACCTTGTGTATACTCTTGTTCATCGGACAAGCTGCAGATGGAATATCAGGTTATTACAAGAATCCAAAGATTTGAAAAAAAGGGAAAGCAAGTGTCATCATATAATTCGCGTGTTAATATATGTTTGTACTAACCAGACTAAAAAGCTCTCTGTGCAATGCACGGGAGCTTTTTAAATTGCATGCAAGCATCAATGATGCCTTTTGACCCTCATTTTATAATACAGTAATTATAACAGTATCATTTAGTGCATGATTTGTACAATTTATTACATTGCTCTTTGCAAGGGTTTTGTTATATCTTAGATATAACAAAGCAGTTATTGTTCTCGGTTTTATATATTAATAATTGGAAAGTGAGGAAAAATATGAACGCTGATATGAAATGGCTTGATAATCCGGAAGTGTTTAAGGTAAATCAATTGGAACCACATAGTGATCATTGCTATTATCTGGATCATTCAGACATGAAAAAAGAAAAAAATCCATTATTACAGTCATTAAATGGTCAATGGGAGTTTGCTTACAGCAAAAATGTGATGGAAAGACCTGTTGATTTTTATAAGGAAACATTTGATGCATCCGGATTCGATAAAATTATGGTTCCCGGACATATTGAACTGGCTGGATATGATAAAATACGTTACATCAACACTATGTATCCGTGGGAAGGAAAAGAGTACCACAGAGGAGCATATAGTATGCAGGCAACCGGAGCTGAAGAAGGAATGTTCTCAGAAGCACAGTATAATCCGGTAGGCTCTTATATCAAATACTTTGATTTGGATAAGAACATGTGTGGAAAAAGAATACATATCTGCTTCGAAGGTGTAGAAGAAGCTATGTATCTGTGGCTTAATGGTCAGTTTATAGGTTATGCAGAGGACAGCTTCACACCTTCTGAGTTTGATCTGACACCATATATTAAGGAAAAGGGAAATGTTCTGGCAGTGCAGGTACATAAGATGAGCACGGCGGCATTTTTAGAGGATCAGGACTTTTTCAGATTTTTTGGAATTTTCAGAAATGTTACTTTGAAGGCAATTCCGGATGTTCATCTGGAGGATGTATGGTTCAAACCTGTGTTAAATCAAGATAATGAAAGCGGAAGCGTATCTGTCAGCATGAAGGTATCTGCTACTGACAGTCAGAATGTAACTGCTGGCTTTATTTTAAAAGACAGAGAAGAAAATATATTAGTTGAGAAGTCATTACAGTTAAATAAAGAAAACAACCATTTGGAAGGCACGATTTGTGTTGACTTGGAAAGTGTCAAGCTGTGGGATAATCATAATCCATATTTATATCATGCTTATGTTGAGCTTAAAGCAGAGGATGGTTCACTGGCCGAGGTAATCCCTTATGATATCGGTTTCAGAAGAATAGAGATTATAGATAAAGTAGTCTATTTGAATGGAAAACGTCTTGTTATCACGGGAGTAAACCGTCATGAGTGGAATGCAAGAACAGGAAGATGCATTGGTATAGAAGACATGAAGGCAGATATATCATGTATGTTAAGAAACAATATTAATTCTGTGCGTACCTGTCACTATCCTGACCAGATACCATGGTACTATATGTGCGACGATGCAGGTATTTATGTGATGGCAGAAACAAATCTGGAGAGCCATGGCTCATTCCAAAAACTAGGGGCAATCGAACCGTCATGCAATGTACCTGGATCTATTCCACAGTGGAGAGATGCAGTGCTTGAGCGTGCAAAAAACAATTTCGAAACTTTTAAAAACCATACATCCATCCTTTTCTGGTCATTAGGAAATGAATCCTATGCAGGAGACGACATTGAGGCAATGAACGTTTATTTTGCCGAAAAGAAGGATGGAAGATTAGTTCATTATGAAAGCGCTTATTATAATAGGGCATATGAGGATACTATTTCTGATTTTGAGACCAGAATGTATGCAAAACCGGAGGATGTAGAGGAATACTTGAATAACAGTCCGAAAAAACCGTATATTTTATGCGAATTTATGCATGATATGGGAAATTCAATGGGTGGACTTGGCTCTTATATGAAGCTGATTGACAAATACGATATGTATCATGGCGGATTTATATGGGATTTTATTGACCAGGCAATTATGGTAAAAGATTCCGTTACAGGAAAAGATGTTTTACGCTATGGTGGAGATTTTGATGATAAACCGGCAGACTATGAATTCTCAGCAAATGGAATTGTATTTGCTGACAGGAAAGAAAAACCGGCAATGCAGGAAGTGAGGTATTACTATGGCTTATACAGATAAATTAAGAGTGGTCTATGGTGACTATACATTAGGTGTACATGGTGAAGGCTTTGATTATATTTTCTCTTATGCACAGGGTGGACTGGAATCTATCGTTAAAAATGGATATGAGTGGCTGTATCGTTGCCCAAAGCCTACTTTCTGGAGAGCGTTGACAGATAATGACAGGGGAAGCAAGTTCCATATTAAAAGCGGAAGCTGGCTTTCGGCAGATATGTTTATTGACTGTAAGGGAATACAGGTGATCATGGATGGCAAGGAGCAAAAACCATATGCACCTGATAATAACAGCTATGGCGGTGATGTTTATGCTGATGAAATTATTGTAAAATATACATACGAGACCATAACAACTCCGGCGACAACTGTTCTTGTGAGCTATAGCGTTGATGCGTCCGGAAAGATTCGCGTGGATGTACATTATAATGGAGTACAGGGGCTACCTGAATTTCCTGTATTTGGAATGAGATTTATTATGCCAACATTGGCTGACAAGTATTTATATAAGGGACTCTCCGGGGAAACATATCCTGACAGAAAAGCAGGTGCACAAGAAGGCGTCTATGAGATCGGTGATCTGAGTCTTACACAATATCTTGTTCCGCAGGAATGTGGTATGAGAATGGATACAGAGTGGCTTGAAATTACAAGACATACGGCTCTTGATAACAGCAGGACAGATAGCTCGTCACAGACACTGCGCATTGAAAAGAATGATGAAAAATTTGCATTTTCTTGTCTGCCTTATACCGCATCTGAGATTGAAAACGCTCTTCACCATGAAGAACTGCCACCGGCAAGAAGAACTGTTTTATGCATATATGGCGCAGTAAGAGGTGTTGGAGGTATCGACAGCTGGGGAACAGATGTGGAAGAGGATTATCGTATCAGTGCGGAGACTGATAAGGATTATTCTTTTACAATCTGTTAGTCATTAATTAAAACGAAAAGTACAGTGATAAAATTAGCATTATAATATTGCTGATGGAACAATATGATTTTGGTAGAAGTGGTTTAGGTTTTTGCTTAAGCCGGATAAAGCAGGAGCATTTGCTCCTGCTTTTGTCTTTTTATTATGTATTTCTGGCTCTGTATTCAGAAGGAGAACATCCTTTTTGTTTATGGAACAATCGACTGAAGTATAGTGGATTATTGTATCCGACAATGCCTGCAATCTCGTTTATAGAGTAGGATGTCGTTTCAAGCAGCACCTGTGCGTTTGTCATCCTTAGTGCTGTGAGAAATTGTACTGGTGTATTACCGGTATATTTCCGAAAGCTCCTGATAAACCAGCTTATGCTCATACCAATTGATGAAGCATATTCCTCCACGTTAATAGCGCGGTTGTAGTTTGTATTGAAATATGTAATTGCTGTATCCATCTGGCTGTCAAGGAATTCATTTCTGATTACATGCTCAGTTGTTATTTTACGGTTAAATATAATCAAAAGGTGTCGTAGCAAAAGCATGAGCATTTCCTCATAATTGTCCTGACATCTTTGAAGCTCTGTAATAATCTTTTTGAAAACCTGTTCATATTCAAGAGACGTTCCAACATTAAAGACTCTTTTATTGTCTGTAAATCCGTATTTTCTTAAAGTGTTTTTTACGTCGCTTCCGGTAAAGTGAATCCAATATATCTGAGTCTTATCCTTACCATAAAATTCATATTTTTGAAGCTCTTTTGGGCGAAATAACACTATATGTCCTGCTGGAATGATTGTCTCATTTTCAGGATTGTCAAAGTGGAAATGAACAAGACCGGATGATATGTATATAATCTGGTAATCCAGTCTTCCTCTGGGCCTGTATGTAGGCATCTTAGGATGCTGTGACAGGCGATAGGTTCCGCAGCTTCCTACAATCAGAGGGCGGCTTTTATCTTTAAAATCTTTATGTGAATGATTCAAATATCCCGTGTTAATATACATTATACACCTCCATTCGAATTATAGCATTTTATGCATGCTTTGTCTATTTGCATTTATGGACAAAATGTTTAGAGCATGATATTGTGTATTGATTACGTTTCAAATGGAATTGAGTCAAATAGCTGTGAAACTGTAGTGTTTGAAAAGTATCATTTTGTGCATATTACAGCCTATTATGTTTATAGACAAAATTTGCACAAATATATAAAATTAGTATAGCTGTTAAAGATAAAACAAAGTAATTAATTGGAGGTTTTTCATGGAAGAAAAGACGTACTTAAAGTGGTACAACAAAATTGGTTATGGTTCCGGTGATATTGCAGGAAATGTAGTATATGCATTCCTGACATCCTTTGTTATGGTATATCTTACAGATACTATAGGACTTGCATCGGGAATCGTTGGAACATTAATCGCAGCATCTAAATTATTTGATGGTTTTACAGATGTTTTCTTTGGTTCACTTATTGATAAAACACATACAAAGCTTGGAAAAGCAAGGCCATGGATGATTTATGGCTATATAGGTTGTGCTTTGACACTTGTAGCAGTTTTTGCAATTCCTACAAGCTGGGGCAGGACTGCTCAGTATGCATGGTTCTTTATAGCATATACATTGTTGAATGGTGTATTTTATACAGCAAATAATATTGCATATTCTGCACTTACTTCGCTGGTTACAAAGAACAGCAAAGAGCGTGTACAGATGGGATCTTACCGTTTTATTTTTGCCTTTTCAACCAGTCTGATAATTCAGTCTATAACAGTTGCATTTGTTGATGTATGCGGTGGAGGTGCTGCTGCATGGAGAGTCGTAGCTATTATTTATGCTTTGATAGGCCTTGTAGTAAATACGATTTCAGGATTGTCGGTTAAGGAGCTTCCGGAAGAGGAGCTTAACTCCGGAATAGAGAACGATGAAGAAAAGAAGTATGGTCTTGTTCAGGCATTTAAGCTACTTGTTAAGAATAAGTACTATATGATGATTTGTGGAACTTATATTTTGCAGCAGTTATACAGTGCTATGATTGGTGCAGGTATTTATTATTGTACATGGGTTCTTAAGAATAAAAATCTGTTTGGTGTATTTGCATGGGCTGTAAATATTCCTCTTATAATAGCACTTATTTTCACACCAACTCTTGTCGGAAAGTGGAAGGGAATGTATAAGCTTAATAAACGTGGATATATTCTGGCTACGATAGCAAGAGCACTTGTGATTGTAGCAGGATACATGGGAAGCGTTCCGCTGATGATGCTGTTTACTGCAGTTGCAGCATTAGGACAGGGACCTTGGCAGGGAGACATGAATGCAGTAATTGCCGAGTGCTCTGAGTATACTTACCTGACTCAGGGAAAGAGAGTAGATGGAACTATGTATTCATGCACATCACTTGGAATCAAAATTGGTGGTGGAATTGGAACAGCTATTGTAGGATGGCTGCTTGAAATCAGTGGTTATGTAGGTACAAATGCGACTCAGCCGACATCTGCAATTACTATGCTTCAGGTAATGTATTTATGGTTACCGTTTGTATTTGAGATTCTTATTACAATTCTTCTTTCAAAGATGAATGTAGAAGCTGCAAATGAAAAGCTTAGAAGAGAAAAAGGAATTGAATAATTATCGTATAATATGGGAGAGATGATCTGAGTGCATTTAACGTATGAAAACACAAATGAAGAGATTATTGCAGTAAAGCGGAAGCCACGGCACCAGCCACCACATCTGCATAATGCAATGGAAATTGTATGCGTTACGAAAGGAACATTAGAGCTTGGTGTAGGACAGGAGCTGTATCACATGGAAACAGGTGATATAGGAGTAGTATTTCCTGATGTTATACATCATTATCAGGTGTTTTCATCAGAAGTCAATGAGGCGGTTTTTATTAATGCTCCACAAATGATTTTTGGTAGATTTGAAAATGTACTGCGGAATAAGGCTCCACAATATCCTGTTGTAAAAAGTGATGTTATTCCGGATGAAGTGTACAGAGCAGTGGAATCCATAATAGATACCGGGCAGAATGATATATGGGTTGTTCAAGCTTATTTGCAGATTATACTTGCAAGATGTATTCCGATAATGAAATTGGTGGAAAAGAGCAAAATTGGCAGCGATGATATAATATACCGTACCGTATCATATATTTCTGCCAATTTTAATAAGAGTATATCACTTGATGGAATGGCACATGACCTTGGCGTGAGCAAATTTTCATTATCCAGATTGTTTTCAAAGACATTTCACAGCAGTTTTAATCAATATGTGAATGAGGCGCGTCTGGGGTATGCCTGTCAGAGAATTGAAACTACAGATGATACCCTGACAGAAATCTCGATGGACAGTGGTTTTGGAAGTCTTAGAACATTTAATCGTGTTTTTAAAGAAAAATATAGATTGACACCAAGCGAGTATAGAAATAAATTACAAAAATGATAGAATATTCCATTAAGTAATTTCTAATGTAATTTAATGGTGTATGCATTACTTAGTGGGTATGGCATACACCATTTTTATTGGAGTCAAATTATTCATAAATCGTATTATTTCAAGTAAAGTAATTTCAAATTGCGGATTTGCAAGGTCAAGTTGGTAGATGTTATGAATGAAAAAATGTATTATAATAATACATAAATATAGAGGGAGGAGATGCAAGATATGACATTTGCTGAAAAATTACAGAAGTTAAGAAAACAAAATGGATTATCACAGGAACAACTGGCAGAAAAACTGAATGTATCCAGACAGGCTGTTTCTAAATGGGAGATGGGAACAATTCCTGATATGGAGAATATGGTTAAGCTTGGAAGATACTTTGACTGCTCATTGGATTATCTTATGAATGATGATATTGATACCAATGCAAAAAGTCATCAAAGTCCTAAAATAGAGAATAAAAATTTAGCTTGGAAATGTGTTGCGACAGGGCTTATTATTACAGGTTTAATACTTTCTTTGTTGATGCCATTGTTTGCAAAAATGTATCAGGGATTTGAATTTTCGAATTTTCATCAGTGTTTTACTGATTCGTGGAGATATATTTTTAAATTCCCATTACTGGGGATTTTGTTGATAGCATTGTTATGTTTGTTTACAGGAATAGTATTATTTTTAATGAAGAGATATAAGGGTACATCGTAAGATGGAAGCACCAGAGACTCAGGGGAACGGCAGGAAGTACAAAGGCAAA
>OHQP01000689.1_pt1 | contig 12395 bp, 8 predicted proteins | sample 1578101 | NCBI WGS metagenome assembly OHQP01 (sample SAMEA3879569, study PRJEB24766) | human gut metagenome | biome: human-associated habitat; feature: feces | place: USA | collected 1985/1987 | reverse complement strand
CATGATATCTTCTCTTTTCAAGGGTTTCAATCCACACACCCACGCAGGGTGTGACGATATCACAGCATAATATGTCAGATATTCGGGAGTTTCAATCCACACACCCACGCAGGGTGTGACATGGCTTAAAATCATTAAACATAACGGCATAATGTTTCAATCCACACACCCACGCAGGGTGTGACCATCCTATAAGATTGTTGTTGTAAGACCATTTTTGTTTCAATCCACACACCCACGCAGGGTGTGACTCCGCCATATCACTGATACGGTATCGCATCATGAGTTTCAATCCACACACCCACGCAGGGTGTGACTATCTACTGCTAAAGTATCTATATTACTGTCAGAGTTTCAATCCACACACCCACGCAGGGTGTGACCGGAACGCCCCATTACGGACACCCCCAACTGTTGGTTTCAATCCACACACCCACGCAGGGTGTGACTCACCCTTATCGGTGAAGATTTCAATCAGTCTACGTTTCAATCCACACACCCACGCAGGGTGTGACCCAATCTGGCAACCGAAATAAGCAAGGCAGACATGTTTCAATCCACACACCCACGCAGGGTGTGACCCTACAAAATTATCCAACGGTGCAAATGAAATAGTTTCAATCCACACACCCACGCAGGGTGTGACTATAGGAGGTTTAGATCAACAGATAAAATCAAAAGTTTCAATCCACACACCCACGCAGGGTGTGACCCGGATAATCTGGATATCCATATACCTGATTTGTTTCAATCCACACACCCACGCAGGGTGTGACCGAAGAACTTGTAACATTGGAAACAGCAAAGCTGCTGTTTCAATCCACACACCCACGCAGGGTGTGACTATTGTAGAATGGTTTACAGGCGTGTTTGACATGTTTCAATCCACACACCCACGCAGGGTGTGACAAGCACATCCCTGTTAGCTTCAAGTATTTCATCGTTTCAATCCACACACCCACGCAGGGTGTGACAATTGTTTTTTAGCGTATTTCTTTCTCATAGCTGTTTCAATCCACACACCCACGCAGGGTGTGACTAAGATAGTAGAAAATCGTACAGTATGTTTTCAGTTTCAATCCACACACCCACGCAGGGTGTGACCCATAAAGTAGTATAGGGCTTCTGCTGGTTTTCCGTTTCAATCCACACACCCACGCAGGGTGTGACATTAAGATCCTGTCCCACTTCGTCCCTATTTTCGGTTTCAATCCACACACCCACGCAGGGTGTGACTATATCTCACTTGTGTTACGTATATACATTGCAAGTTTCAATCCACACACCCACGCAGGGTGTGACTCTATATCTAATAACATATTATAAATCAGCAAATTTAATCCACTGTTATGCGAATCATCATTATTATTCAACTTCATAACGAAGAAATACTTTACAAATAATTTAATCTACTGATTATTAACACATGCGAAGATACTACTTTTTTTGTAACACACCACATTCGCATTATATTATAAGAGCCTCCTCAAGTTTATACGCCGTTTCAACACCTATTACTTCCACCCTCTTATTCTCATTTTTACTAAGAATATAAAAACGAACACTATCAAGAGACATATCAATAATATCCCTAACTCTCCCTTTTAGAAGAGAATATTGCGCTTCCGTCACTACACACTCAAAGACTGAGTTCTGCACCCTCTGTCCATAATCCAGACAAGCCTTGGCCACACATCGTAAACGGCGAGCCCCCTCTTTGCTTGTAGTATCCACATCGTAAGTCACAAGAATGTACATAATTAAAAATCATTTTATAAGAAATACCGGATAATCGTCAATATCCTGCCTGATATACCTTGCCATTAACATAGCCTGCACATAAGGCAGAAGCCCTATTTCAACTTTTTCATTAAGATAAGGATGAATTATCACTTCCCTTTTCCTTGCCTGCCATGCAGTAATAAAAGTCTTTTTCCCTTTATCTGTCATAACAACCCCATTATCACCTTGGAACAAGAAGTCTTTTACTGAAATCTGTCTTTTATTAATCAACGACAAAATAAAACGGTCGCCAAGGTAAGCACGTAACTCTTCCATCATATCTAAGGCCAACGATGTGCGCCCCGGACGGAGTGTATGGAGAAACCCGACGTATGGATCAAGGCCAACAGTTTCGAGAGCAGCCGCAACATCATTGGCTATCAACGTATATGCAAAAGACAACATGGCATTCACCGCATCCTTGGGAGGACGACGATTGCGACCATGAAATGGGAAATCAGTCTTCTGATTAAGTATCAAGATTGGCAATACCTCAAAATAGGCATTCGAAGCCATCCCCTCATAACCAATTAATTCCGTCTTATCTTGAGCCTTCAAAGCATCACGCTTGGCACGTTCCAATACTTGCACCGCCCTATTAATGTCTTCATTCTCACCATAATCACGAATATATCTCCTCAATATATTGCGATAGTTTTGAATCTTACCACCAATCATCAACCTAACCACATGCAACGACCAAGATGCATCGTCCGACAATTGGTACTGCTTTTTGCGTAACAGAACATTCCCTTTCGTAGCACCTTGAACCCTGCTGATAAATCTGCCTTGTGGAGAAAGAAATGTGAGTGATATACCATTGTCACTACACAATTTCATCACACCGGGACTTGCGCCCATATATCCGAACGTAACGATGCCCTCTATATTTATGACAGGAATACGAAACACCTCCTCCTGCTGAACAGATATAACGACATTCAGCCCATCCTTACTAAGATACGCTTCCGGTGTCGTCACATACAAAGTATTCAATAGTTTTCTCATAGGTACAGATTTTTAGTAAGGTAATTATCTACCGAAGTACAATTATTTACCATTTCCGGCATGCAGATATCTTTCAGCGAGCACTTGTCACAATGTTTCCCATATTCAGCCTTCGGGATAACCGCTTTACTAAATATATCGTGCATATCCCGGGCACATTGTCTGACTATATTTCGCAGCTCCTCCGTTATATCCACATTAACCCGATGGCGAAGCTCCCCATAAAAGAAAGAGCCGTATGGTATATGGATAGCATACATTTCTTCTATACACATGATTTGTGCTGCCAACTGCACTTCATCCACTTCGTTTCTTTTCGGTTTGCCATGCTTATACTCCACAGCAACCGGTTGCCATCGCCCCGGATAGTTGGGATGCAAAATCGTATTTTCAAAAGATGAGGAAGGAAGTAACTCTATGGCATCAGAGATTCCATAGAGTCCAAGTTCACGCGAAGCGATATTCACCGCACGTAATGTTATCTGGTCACCACACTTTTGTCTATAAAACGGATCATCTACATGCTTGTGCAGAATCTGTCCTTCGATGGTGAGACGATTATCGTTCCATTGCTGCTCAATGTGTATCAAAGCCCATTGCCGGGGACAGAACCTAAAGTGCTGAATCCCCGACAACATAAGCATATCGTCTTCATTGTACATACGATGGAATTATATCAGTTCCTCAATAGTTACATTTGATGGAGCATTCTCCTTATCTATAGTAACTGAATAGTCGATGAATGAGCGTGGTGCTCCATCGCAGACTTTCTCCACTTTTACCAATTCAAACAACTTGTTGGCGGGAGCATTACCCAATATGGAGTCATGCTTGAAGACTATCAGTTTTTGAGCACTCATCAATCCACGTGCCGCCGAACGATCCACATCGAACATGTTCTTTAAAGCTTCCCAAAATAGTTCAAGGTCTTCTTCAGAAAATCCTGTCTGTTGTGCCAAGTTGGCGGAGATGAAGCCGTGACAGACATAGAGGCCATAAGGAATGGTCGCTTTACGTCCCTGTATTCCCACTTGTGATTCATAGGTCTTTTCTTCATCACGAGCTACACATACGGTTAATGCATGCTCTGCTGAAACAATCATATCTTGCGAACGGGCAAAAGTCATTTGAATCGGCCCCCTCACTTGTCCTGCGTTAGGTCCGGTTGAGAGTACTGCTCCAAAAGTCCTAACGTCAAAGAAGCGTCTGCACATAGCAATTTTACCAGCTGAACTCTTATCGGCAGGAGCTTTTTCTTTGATTTTTAGTTCTATTCCTAAATCTTCTTTGTACATTTTGCGGATTTCTTCATTAATAAAGACCTCTTCTCCAGAAATCTCTTTGGATTTGACAAGAATATCGTTACCTGCTTTTCCTGCTTGGGCTATTTGTACATAATTACGTACCTTGCGTTTCAAACAAACATCTGTAACAAGGCCTATACCAGTTTCAGCATCTATCCGAGGAAGATTACCTGCATCCGGGTCACCATTTGGATTACCATCTTGTACATCAAAAATGTAAACGAAATCAATTCTATTCTTTAATTCTGACATAATTGTATATTTTTAAAAATTATTCTTCAGTTTCTTGATTCTCTCTGTGAGCTTTCTGATGATAATAGCCGAGGAAGAATCGTCCTTGATCTTCCAAACTCAATGTATTAGGAAAATTTTGAATTAAAACTATTATCTCTTTCTTTTGATTATCAAAGAAATTAGCAAGGCCTTTCTTCTCTTTAGCCAATTTAGCATAATGACTGTTTGATAATTTGAGAACTGTTGAAAATACTGTAGATGGCGTAGATGAAGCCGCATTCATGTAACTTGAACGAATGGAATCTTGTTTATTTGCTGCATATTGTAGGTTTTCCAACACAGCAAACAGCCTTCCACAAAGATACCCTTGATTTTGATTTTCTTTGTCTAACATAATATCTAATTTTTTATGGTTGTTATTTTCGTTTAGTCTGTTGAGATATGCCTTGATGATAGCAGCACGCACTATATTGACGGATTGTTCTGCACGTATGCGACGAATACATGCTTGAAAGAGAGAAGCCGGATACGGCAACCCTTGAAATATGCTTCTCACCACAGCATCAGGAAGATTGGGAGTCGCATCACTTGACTTTCCTCCAAGAGTAACATTTCCAAGAATGGAATGCAGTCCCACGTACGGCTTCTTATCTTTGCGAGTGTCAACCATCTCCATATCCGTAAAATGTTTACTTATCAAACCTGCAAACTCACGCAAAGGCATCTCATTCCAATATACTACCGCAATTCTTGCCGAATTGGGAGCCAAACCCAAAATGAAGAATTTGTCATCATCGTTTGCCGATAATTTTCCGTTATAGATAGACTGGAAAGTATCATATACTAACTTTATGCGCCTGTTTGAGTCGTCATTTTCTTCTTCAATCCGCCCCAACAAAGAAAATAGACTATTTTCGGACTCTTTTGAAGCCTCGCTATTGGAGGAAGCCCAGAAAAGATAAGTACGTGAGCCCACCATAAACTTATTGTGAGAATCCGAACGCAGCAAATGATTCAATGCGGTTGTATATGCAAATTCAGCTTCTTCTGATATTGGAGCATTGTATCCTTTAGATTTCCCATACGAATCATACCCGGAATTAACTTGAAATGCAACTAGTTTAGCTGTTTCTTGGCTTCCAAGTATCTTTGTAGCAGTTGTAATCTCTACAACTTTTGAATATCTCCCTGTTATCAAACAAAGATTTCCTGCCACGCCATGATTCTCGTCAAACAAATTTATCAATTCCCTTTTCGAAGCCACTATTTTCGTATCCCCTTCTATAAGGAAAGAAAAGGTAGAATATTTCTTATTAAGATTTTTGGCTATATCATCCCATAAAGAATCTTTCTGCATAGCCCCAACTATAAAAGAATGGTCTTGCTGATAAAATGCATAAACAGCTTTTATGTCCTCATTATCCGGAAAAGCATCATATATATCTTTTACTTTCGCCTTAAATACTTCAAAGTACTTACGTATCTTTTCCATATCCCCCTTATCGGAATAACCAAATACATATTTACTATTGTCATACAAATAGTTTGCAACAGGGGCACTTGATCGGCTAACACTTTTCTTAACAAGAAACTGCTGTGCCGACTTCTTATCTATGCGCCTGTCTTCAAAGCGCAGAAATTTTCCACATCTATCAATAACAATAATAAATCCAATCTCTTTGTATTCTAAACCAAAAGGGGCCACATCATCTCCACTTCGATGATAGTAATCATATAATGCTTTCAGTATCATCTCAACACCTCCTCACTATCTTTATCCGGTACAACAATCACTCCCTTTTTCATTTGGGCTCTATAAAACATAGCATCCGGCTTTTGTGGATTTTCCTCAAAGTCCATATCATAAAGCATAATGCCGAAATCCCTGTCTTCGGCTAAGGGATAATCAAGATTATCAGTACTTTCAATATACTTCCAGTTTGCAGAAAACTCACGACATCCGAGATAGGGCTGCGTAAAACATTGCCCTTGTGATGCCCTGCGTTCGAACATCTGATAATACTTCATAGGATTCTCGTCGGCACTTGGCTGATGCTTGGCAAAAGCCTCTTTCGGACGGTCTTTTACCGGAATAAATACTAACTTAGCATAAATTCGGTAACGCACATCCAGCAGAAGCAACGTGTTCTTCTGCTGACGTTTATCTTCAATAATGATAGGTGATTTACTGGCAACTGCCCCCACCTCATTCCGTCTAATGGTAGCCCATTTAATAGGCCTGAGTACCTCAATCTTGGTTATCTGCCAACGCATGGCATAACGTTTAAACAGTATCGCTTCAAAGATGGCGCGTGCCGCCGATGGCGTAATGACATCATAACTCACACGCTCTACTTTCAACTCCGGACGAGTGAAACAAGCCCAATCGCCCCACACCTCCAGACAATATTCTTTATCTGTATATTCCATATCATTCATCGTTTTCCTTGTTTTCCAATAAATCTTCCGGCTTCTGACCTTCAAAAAACCTTTTTGCCGACAAGGGAGTTACCACTTCACGACCGGTTTTTTGCTCCAACTGTTCGCGTGCCACACGAGCCACATCACCACCGTCAGCCGCACACTGCATATTTTCACCCAATGTCTGAGGATTTTTAGCTTTAGTAATACTTGTCGTAGAGAGTTCGGCCAGCATATTAAGAACCAATTCTTCATTGGTCATATTGTCCCGGAGATTTTCTTTCTTCAAGCCCTTGAACTGTTTGTACTCCTTTGCCGACTTTCCGGTCCATTGCTGATAGATAATGTCTGTAAGAGTAGCATATTGAACACCTTCCTCTACATTATGTAGTTTCCATTGATCTGTAAGATCTTTACGGATTTCAATGCTCTTCAAGCGTTGGTTTATCCAGTTGTCAGAGTAACCAAGTCGCTTGTAGTCCATCATAGCTTGCTCAATACTCAACTCAGGGTCTTGCATCTGATCAAGACGTTCGGATGCTACATGTGCCATCCATTGCTTGAACGGTTCTGCCTTGGGAGATGGGATAGACTGAATGATACGTAGTAGTTGTTCTGTATCAGCCACATCTGTAAGTCGCATCTTACCGTCTGTGGCTTTCATTTTCAAACCGTGACAATTTGTCACGGTTTCATTTCCCTCTTCTTTAAGTCTTTGCTTTAACTTACGCCAATAAGCAGTTGCATCAACACTGTCTGTTAAAACTGACACCACATCAACTATCGAAAAATACCATTTTTCCTTTTCATCATCCCACACGGTGCGGACTTTACGTTCTTCAAACAATTTCAATGTTTCTTTCTTTGTCATATCCGTTTCTTTATATCATTAATACTTCCTCCAGCCAATGGTTATCAAGGCTGAGACCTGTGGTTTTATTATACTGAGACCTGTCTGCCAATACATATATTCCTTCCAATATTTCTTCGACAAGCCCATAGCCTTTCAGTTGCTTAAAATCATAGGAACGGATGCCTACAGTAAATTTCGCCAATTGCTTCACCAACGAGTAGGTACACCCCGATTCTTTCAACTGCTCTATAAGTTCCATGCTGTTTTCCCAATTTACGATAACATTTATACTTGTATCATCAATCAGGCGAAATTCTTTTGATGCAGTTTCAAAACATAGCTCAGTAGGTTTGTAGAGCCAGTGCTTTATATCCTTTTCATCAAATGTTTGTTTTCTGCTATACAATTGACAAAAATAGGCTTTCATGGTAGAAGGAGCAAACCAATCACTATCTTCCGGCAAATTCAACCGAGCATTGTTGGAGTCAGCCATTGAACCGAAGAGCTTTCGCTTCTCTGCCGCCAGACTGAACACAAATGTATGTCCCATGGCACTTCGTCCTTCCCGATTGCACCGTCCCGCTGCTTGCAATACAGAATCGAGTCCTGCTTCTTGACGGAACACAACCGGAAAGTCTATATCCACACCGGCCTCCACAAGCTGGGTTGCAATGACCCTGACAATCGGCTGCGACTCATCCTTCAATAAAGTTTTTATTTTACCAATAGTTTCGTGTAAGTGGGCAGGGCACATCATTCTAGACAAATGCAATTTCACTCCGTCATTGGGCAAACGGTCATACAGCTCTTTGGCATCTTTACGAGTGTTCACTATGCACAACACCTTATTATATTCAGACACCTTTGCAGCTATCTCATCGTATGTTTTTCCTGTATCATCGATTGACAACTTCACACGGCGAAGCTGGTCATGCAAAGCAAATTCTTCCGGAATAATTTCCTTGATATGTTCTATTCCCTTAAAATCAGCTTTAGGATTTGTTCCTTCTATCAGACCACTCAGTACCGGCTGGCTTGCCGTGGTAAACAATACCGAAACCCCGAACATTTCCTGATACGCTTTCAGCGCATCGACTATCGGCCGCAAGAAGCCGGTTGGCAACATCTGAACCTCATCCAAAACAAGAATTGAATTTGCCATGTTGTGCAGTTTGCGGCAATCAGATGTTTTATTGCTAAACATAGATTCAAAAAGCTGTACATTGGTAGTGACAATAATGGGATAGTCCCAATTCTCTGTAGCCAATTTTGCTTTTTCCCTATTTTCCTCGTCCTTAATATCATCGGGGTCGAAATTACTATGATGCTCCAATACATTTTCTTCACCAAAGATTTCCTTCAAAAGCCCTGCCGTTTGCACAATGATACTGGTATATGGGATGGCGATGATGATACGATTCATTGAATGGCTTACAGCATGCTTCATGGCCCATAACAAAGAAGAAAGTGTTTTACCGCCTCCCGTCGGAACTGTAAGACTATAAAATCCTTTTTCGCTTGAAGAAGTTCTACTGCATTGTTCTTTCACTTGCTGGCGGATGCGGTTCACTTTCGTATCAGCTGCATTCGATTGCAGTTTTTGCATATATGCCTCCAGCTGTGGAAGCAAATCGGCAAGCGTAGCCGAATTTCCCCGCTTCCGCCATGACTCTACATCCATAAACCGTTCTGTATCGAGCCGGTCGGCATCTACAAGACAGGAAAAAAGCATACGGGAAAGGTGATGAAAGTGTTTCCATTCAACCTTTGATTTAGAAAAAGGTGAATCAATAAATTCTTGGAATAATAAAGGTTTGTTTATGCTAATGTCACCCTCGTTTATTTCTTTGGACAATAGCCTCTCTTTCAATATGTTTTCCACATCCCCGAAATCATGTAACCCCGTGTGATGAGAAATAATTTGGTTTACAAGAAGATGGGAAACATCCTTTCCCATAAGTTCTTTTGCCAATATTCCACCCACAAAAGCATGGGTATGATCATCATAGCGCTTCTTGTCACTCGTAGGCAAACCATTCATCTTGCGTATGTATTGCTGGAATGCCGCCCGTTCCTTTCCTTTGTCATGAAGTAGACCGAGCGCACGCCCCCAAGAAGGAAGTCCGAACTGCCCGGCGAAGGATGCCGCCATATCAGCAACCCCCTTTTGATGTTCATCATTGGTTTGTATCATCCATTGACCATTATCCCTATTTTGATACAAATGGGATATCAACTGATTTTTCTCTATCATCTGATTAAATTTATAAGGCTAACATTCCACAAATATAGTGAATAATATCAGACTCTCGCAAAAGAAAATCATATTTCAGGTCAGCTCCATCAGTTTTCATCCTTAAAACAAGAAATACAACCAACAACGACAAGAACAGGCATTCCGCTTTGTCGCCTCTACGCGGAAAAAAGAGAACAAACCATTTCGGGGGGATACAAAAATTTCCGTCACTACATCTCTTTTAGAATCAGTAAGATGTAGTGACGGAAGAAAAAACAATCTGATTATCCACATAGGTAATCCAGCATTTATATTTCAATACAAATAACGTATAAAGCAAACGTTATCGGGCATTCCCATGTGATGCAATCATCCATCAATGAAGCTTTTATGGTATGATTGCAGATAATTAGTAAACATCAAGCTTTCACCACCGCCAGCAACTCATCCGGTGTAACCAGTGACTGCTCGCCTGTAGTCATATTCTTCAAAGTCAGTTTCCCTTCGTTCATTTCATTTTCACCAACAATAGCGACAAAAGGAATCTGCTTGTCATTGGCATATCCCATCTGCTTCTTCATTTTAGAAGCATCCGGATAAATTTCAGCGCGCACCCCTGCTTCACGGACTTTTGCCAGGATAGGCAGACAATAAGCAGCCTCTTTATCGCCGAAGTTTACAAACAACAGCTCGGTTCCGTTCACCGCTTCTTTCGGATACAAATCCAACTGATTCAACACATCAAAAATACGGTCGGCTCCGAAAGAGATACCTACACCAGACATACCATCCATACCAAAGACACCGGTCAGATTATCATAACGGCCACCACCACTGATGCTGCCAATCTGCACATCCAGTGCCTTTACTTCAAAAATAGCACCCGTATAATAGTTCAAGCCGCGAGCCAGCGTCAGGTCAAGCTCGATTTCGTTCTTCAAACCAAGCGCGGAAAGCGTATTCAAGATAAACTCACTCTCTTCCACACCCTTCAAGCCCTCTTCGCTGGCAGAAAGCACCTGCTTCAGTGTAGCGAGTTTCTCTTCGTTACTACCGCTCAACAAAATGATAGGCTGCAACTTGGCAACAGCCTCATCACTGATACCCTTCTCTTTCAGTTCAGCGTTGACATTGTCCAGCCCTATCTTGTCCAGTTTGTCAATCGCTACGGTAATGTCCACTATCTTATCGGACTCACCGATAATCTCGGCAATGCCGCTCAATATCTTGCGGTTGTTGATTTTAATGCATACACGGATGCCGAAGCGCGTAAATACGGTATCGACTATCTGCATCAGTTCCACTTCATTCAGCAAGGAGTCGCTGCCCACCACATCGGCATCACATTGATAGAACTCACGATAACGCCCCTTCTGCGGACGGTCGGCACGCCACACCGGCTGAATCTGGTAACGCTTGAAAGGGAACGTGATTTCATCCCTGTGCATCACGACATAACGGGCAAAAGGCACGGTAAGGTCATAGCGCAGACCTTTCTCACAAAACTTGCTTGCGAGCTTCGCGGCATTACGGCTCAACAGTTCCTCGTCCGTCAGACCGGAAAAGTAATCACCCGAATTCTGTATCTTAAACAACAGTTTATCGCCTTCTTCACCATACTTCCCCATTAAGGTGGAAAGCATTTCCATGGAAGGAGTCTCTATCTGCTGGAAACCATAAAGATGATAAACATCACGAATCGTATTGAATATATAGTTACGCTTCGCCATTTCTACGGGCGAAAAGTCGCGGGTTCCTTTGGGAATACTTGGTTTTGCTGCCATAATCGTATCAATCATTTATAAAATCAGATGACAAAGTTACGGTATTTTATTGATTAAGAAAAAAAATGCTTTCTCCATTTAGCATGAAGAAAGCATTTTTCTATTTCTACGGAACAGAACGTTCTTATTCTCTGCGTCCCATGAATATCATTATGTAGTAAACAAGCGTTGCCAATGAACCGAGCGCAGCTACCACATACGTATAAGCGGCCGAACGAAGCGCGTCTTCCGCCTGTGTATGATTGCGGGCATTCGTAATGCCGGAACTGCTCAACCATACCAATGCACGCTTGCTCGCATTGATTTCCACCGGAAGGGTGATGAAGCTGAACAGTGTAGTCATGGCAAACAGGATGATACCTGCCAGCAGCAACTGCGGAAAAGTGTTCAGCATCAGGATACCGCCCAACAGTACCCACGTCATAATGTTGGAAGCGAACGAAACCACAGGCACCAGTTTGCTGCGCATCGTAAGCGGTGCATAGGCGCGTGCATGCTGCACGGCATGTCCGCACTCATGGGCGGCAACGGCTGCTGCCATAATGCTGTTGCTGTTATAAACGCTTTCGCTAAGGTTTACGGTCTTATTGGCAGGGTTGTAATGGTCTGTCAAGTGTCCCGGAGTATGTGTTACGGTTACATCGTAGATGCCGTTATCGTGCAGCATCTTCAAAGCCACATCGGCTCCCGTCATTCCGTTGCCGGTGGGGATTTTAGAATATTTCTTGAATTTACTCTGCAGATTCATCTGTACCAGCCAACTGACCACAGCC
>OHQP01000666.1_pt1 | contig 12676 bp, 9 predicted proteins | sample 1578101 | NCBI WGS metagenome assembly OHQP01 (sample SAMEA3879569, study PRJEB24766) | human gut metagenome | biome: human-associated habitat; feature: feces | place: USA | collected 1985/1987 | reverse complement strand
ACGCTCTATGAGACCCATAGAGCGCTTATTCCAATACAAATATGATTATCCGATAAGCCTTGTAATAGTCAATATAGCTTATCTGCCCCTTGAAATTAAGGGAGCGGACTATCCTGTCAATGTCCGTCACGCCCTCGCTGTCGGGCTTTATCAGGTCGGAGGTGGTTTGCAGATACAGATTTGAGGAGTCAAGCTTTATCATGAAATACTTTTCTCCCGAATCTATGCAGCGGCGGCAGGACTGCTCTATTATCTTCAGCGCCTGATCGTAGGTCTCGGCATACTTGTTTTCCACGTTGAAGTAGTACATATCGGAGCTGTCCGCCACAGGCGGGTCGCAGAGCATATTGCTTATGATGCGGTTGTTTTCCATTATCGAGTCTTCCGAGAGGAAATACTGGTATAGCACCATATCGGGATATCTTTCCGACAGCGCCGCCGAGGGCTTGTCCCAGCCCACGTCTATGTGATACCACTTGCCCTCCAGCTTTACCATGTTCCACATATGGTCAACGTCCGTATAGCCTGTGACTATCATATTTTCTATCCCTGCCAGATTGCACAGGTAGGAGAACGCCTTTGCATATCCCTCGCAGAGTGCTTTTTTATTTACAAGAGCGCCGTAGATAGAATCGGCAGTGGGGTCATCGGTGGAGCTTTCCACGTTGAGCACAAGGTAATCGTGGAAAATTTTCAGCTTTTCATAATCGGACATGGACGGGTCGGTGAGGGTCATTATCTCCTTTGCCGCCTTTTCCGTTTCCATAAGCATGATGTTTACTTCTTTTATGCTGTACTTATACGAGAAGTTCATCTCATAGGTCTGCACCGTGCTGTCAAAATTCCCTGCGTAGCGGTTCTGGAGATAGAATAGCATCAGCTGTTCGCAGCGGACTGTTTCCAGCACCTTAACGTAGTCCTCGGTGCTTATGGTCAGGGGGACGTAGGATTTGGTGCGGAAATTCTGCATGGTATCCACCACGTCATCGTAAACGTCCTGCATACGCTTGTCGTAATCGAGGGAAGCGTATTTTGTGACCATGTGTTCGGGAATATACAGCTTCGTATCGGAAACATCGGCGTAGATATCCTCGGTCTCGGTGGGAGCTTCCGTGGTCACAGCGGTTCCGCCTGAGATGATAGTGTAGCTCACGTCACCTGTGTCGGGGACTCCTTCCCGGGAGCAGGCAGACAGAACAATGGCAATGCCCGCTGCCAGTATCAGCTTTATTCTGTTGTAGATACCGCTGCTTTGCATCTCGGGAGCCTCCGTGGTCAATCAAGGTAATCAAGGAATATTTTTACGGTGAGGGTATTTTCGTTGCTGTTGTGGTAAACTGATTCGGTGTTGAAAAGCCTTGCAGCCTGCTTCTTTGCCGCTTCCAGAACGGTTATGACGTTGCCCTGCGCATTGCTGAAAAGGGCTGAGGTTATTTCGTCAAATGCTTCGCTGTCTGCGCACATGAACTGAACTGTTGAGCTGCCGTTTTCTGCGGCTTTGAGGGCTTCACGGGTGATTATCGCCTTGGCTTCCTCCGTATCGGCGGCAACAAGGTCATTGTAGCTGTAATACTGATATTTTGTGCCGTTTGCGGCGGGAACTTCATACTCATAGTCATCTACCTGACGAAGCTCTCTTATGCGCCCGTCGGTAAGTCCGAAATAATCATAGCGCACCGAGTCGGGATTGCGTGATCTGTCGGGGTCGTCCCAGGTAAGGTCGATGTGATAATAATCGCCGCCCATCTCCACGATGTTCCACATATGCGGCTCGTTGGCAACGCCCAGCACCACCAGCGTTTTTATGCCTGCACGGTGGCACAGATAGGTAAATGTCTGGGAATACGCCTGGCAAAGGGCTTCCTTATCCACAAGGCAGCCATAAATGGTGTTGGGATTTTCAGCCTCGCCCGAATATTTGCAGGAGATTATAACAGAGTCGTGGAAAAGCTTTACTATCTCATAATCGCTCATGTCGGGGGTTATTTGGGAAAGTATCTTTTCAGCTTCCTCCTCGACCTCCGCTTTCATGTCGGCGATAACATCGGCGTCATAATTGTAGAGCAGGCGCATCTGGGTCACAAAGCCTGTGGTCTTGTCCTGTGTGTATTCGATGGTGGGAGAGATGTAGAAAAGCCTGTATTCATCGTTGTAGATAAGCTGATAAATGCTGAAAAGGTCATCGAAGGTTACTTCGTCGTAATAGCTGAACTTTATGCTGCTTTCGCAGTCAAGCAGGGCTGTTACAAGCTCGTCGTATATTTTCTGATGCCTGTCGTTCAGGGTGTAATAGCTGTAGGGGTGGTCGATGGTCTTTCTGCCTGTATAGGGGCTTTTTTCGCCGTTTGCGGGGAAATATACGGGATTGCCCGCAGCGGAAAAGGCTATGGCTGAGCTTGACCAGTCCATATCTTTTTCCGTTGATTCTTCCGAAACGGTCTCCGATTCAACGGCGATGCTTACAGTGGTAGTTTCAGATGTTTCTTCCTGAGCTTCGCTTTCCGAAAATGTTGTTTCGGGTGTTTCGTTAGCGGCGGTGCTTTCCGGCACAGTGGTCTCTGCCACAGTCTCGGTACTATCGGAAACAGCGGTCTCCTGCGGCTTTTCACTGACTGTTGTTGCAGTTGTTACAGATGTTTCCGCCTGAGTTTCGGTTACGGTATCGGTGGGAAGCGGAGTGTTATCGTTTGTGTCGCAGCCGCCCAGCATCGTTGCCGCCATAAGTGCAGCGGCTATGACAGCGGCATTTCTTTTTCTTTTTATCATTGCATTTACCTTGTATCTTCGCAGATCATCGTTATATGGATTATCAGCAGGCTGTCATTGCAGTAGCGGACGTATTTGTTGGTCATCACCGTTTTGTCGGCAGGCTTATCTGCCCGGCTGTCCGCATATTCCAGTACCTGCCGTATCTTTTTTCTGTCAAAAAGTGCTGTCTTGGCGGAATAATACGCTTTTTCATCGGCAAATCTTGCTTCCGCATCGGTAAGCCCTGCTGAAATTGCATCTGCCGCAGCTGATGACAGCAGTGCTATGCCGCTGTCGGCAGAATCTGCATACAGTCCCTCACGTCTGAAATAGTTGTTGTCGGAACTGCATTCCGGATATGAAAAGTACGTATTGTCGGGGAAATGGGTAATGCCCTCAATATCCTTGTCGCTTACCAGAAAATAGTAGTGACGGATAAAATTTTCGTCGGGCGGGTCGAGTATGGGGTCGTCCCATGTGCAGTCAACGTTGTACCACTCGCCATCCAGCATTACCTTGTTCCATGCGTGGGAAGCGCCGTCCGAGCCTGTTCCCGTTACGGTGACGCAGGGGATATCCGACTTTTGGCAAAGGAGATTGAATGCTGCTGCATAGCCCTCGCACATGGAATATCCGCCGCAGAGAGCGCCGTACAGGGTGGTATCCGTATTTTCATCATCGGAAAAGGTGCAGTTCAGGACAATGTAGTCATGAAAGGCTTTCAGCTTTTCGTAGTCAGATGTGCTTTCATCAAAGACTGAGGAAATTTCCCACGATGTTTTACCGATATCCGCCTGCATCTGATGAGTGGCCTCCTCGTCATACCGATAGGTGAGCCGCAGAGTGTCGCTGTCACTGTCGGGGCGGTAGAACTTACTGGTGAGCCAGAAGATATTCTCCTGATAATACACTGCCAGAAACAGCTTTTTCAGCGTTTCGGGCGGGAGCTTTTCGGGGAACACCGCCTGAGGCTGAAAATTCTCCGCTGCATTTTGCAGGATATCATACATCTGCTGCTCCTTTGGTGAAAGTGAGCTGTAGTAGATATACCGCCGGTCATTGCCCGTAATAGCAGACAGGCTGCCCGCAGAAGTAACGGTCTCGGACAATGAATAGTCCTCGTTAATTCTTGAGCAGCCTGACAGATTCGGGAGCGTCAGCACAAACAGCAGTGCGCCGATAACAATTCGTTGGTGTGTTTTCATGCCGTCTCCGTAATTTTCAGCTATCAGAAGCTCAGGTCAAGCTCGATCACCAGTGTGTTGGGGTCGCAGTTGGAGGAAACGGATGTTACCGCAGAGTTTTCGCTCTTTATCCATGAAGCGTAATCCTTCAGGTTCTTGGTAACAGCGTCATATACAGCCTGGCTTGTGACTCTTATCTCAACAGCTCTTGTGTTGCTTGCAGCGCCTTCCTTAAGCTTTGCTCTGAGAGCGGTGTCTGCGGAAGCTTCATCTGAATAGAGCTGCTTTGTTACCTTAAAGTAGTTCATATCGTCAGATGTGCAGGCAGGAGGAGTGAAATAAGTCACCTGGGTTCCTGTAGTCTTCTTGTTTACATTGAAGTGGGACTTGTTGTGTATCCACTCGTCGGGAACGAGGAAGTATCTGTATCTGATATTGGTCTTGACAACGTTGGAGAGAATGGGGTCGTCCCAGGTGGTGTCCAGGTTGTACCACTTGCCGTCAACCTTTACAACGTTCCATGCGTGGGAGTCTCCAGACTCGTTTGTGCCTACAACAACGGTGCTTTCGATACCTGTAAGGTCGCAGAGATACTGAATGCTCTTTGCGTAGCCCTCGCACTGTATCTCGCCGTTTACAAAGCCGCCGTAGATAGTCTGGTTGTATCCCGACTCCTTGACGAAGTTGTTGTTGAGTGCGATGTAATCGTGGAATACCTTGAGCTTTTCGTAATCGGACTTTCCTTCAGCCTCTGCAAGTATCTTGCCGACTGTGGCGTCGATCTCCTTCTGCATGGAAGCGATAAGCTCGGGGTCTATCTCCCAGTACCAGAGCTTGCCCTTTGATACCTTCTTGGAGGAGAGCCAGAAAAGCTGAGGCTCCTGCATATATACGCAGCCGTAAACCTTTATCCACATTTCATCGGTAACGCTGTCGTCAACTCTCAGGCTTGTTCTGATGGAGTTTGCAGCTTCAAGTATCTGCTTGTAAAGCTCCTTTTCGGCATCGTTCAGCTGATTATAGCCGTAGCGGGTAGTGCAGTCAACGTTGTACTCCTTGAGAATGGGAGCCTTGGTGGTGACTGTACCGCCGCCGTTCTGGATCATGTTGATGATCTCTTCATGGTTGGGAGGGAGAGTGGTCTCCTGATTTTCGGCGTCCTCGGGAGGAACATCGCCGGGCTGTGTCTCAACGCCCAGCTGAGCTGCGGGGTCGGAGAAATCGCCCTCGGCTGTGGTCACTTCCTCGCCGCTGGGAGCGGTGGTGCCGTTTTCGATAACGTTGACGGAGGTCTGCGCCTGAGCATCGTCCTCAGTCTTGCTGCCGCAGCCTGTGAATACGGAAGCTGCCATGAGTACAGCTGCTGCAAATGCCATTATTCTTTTATTCATTTTGAAATTACCTTCCTTTTTATTGTTCTTTTTCTCTTTTAATATACCAGGTCATAGTGTACAACGTAAACGCCGCCTGTGAAGGAGCTCTGTCTCATAAGCTTTGTAACGTTGGAGTAGTTTTTCTTTGCGTACTTCTGGAATGTTCTGAAGTAATCGTCGCTCATAAGTGTGTCATAGATGGACTTGTCGGTAACTCTTATTTCGGCAACGTTCTTGCCGTTGGCTGCTGCATCGTCAATAGCTGCGTACATTGCGGACTCAGCCTCGGACTTGGTGCTGTAGAGCTTGTTGTAAGCTGCAAAGTAGTTGCATGCTTCCTTGGTGCAGGCAGGAGGGTCAAAAAGGTGGATCTTGTTGCCGTTTCCTCTTACCATGGTATTTACATTGTAGTGGGTGATGTTATGTATCCAAGCATCGGGAACGAGGAAGAACTCGTACTGAACGTAGCTGGAATCAAAGCGGTTGATGGGGTCGCCCCATGTAGAGTCCAGGTTGTAGTAGCCGTTCTCGCAGTAAACAACGTTCCATGCGTGGGAGTTGTCGTTCTTGTCGGTTCCCACTACAACTGTGCTTTCAATGCCTGCCAGGTCGCAGAGGTACTGTATGCTCTTTGCATAGCCTGCGCACTGGAGAGCGCCGTTGCCGGTAAGGCCGTTGTAGATGGAGCAGTTGTATCCCGAATCGGACTTGCTGAACTCGTTCTTGAGGACGATCGAATCATAGAATACCTTGAGCTTGGAAACTGTTCCGCTGTAGTTGTTTGCCTTGGAGATGATGCTTGCAGCTGCGGAATCGATCTCCTTCTGCATTGCCTTTATCTCGTTCTTGTCGGAGGTCTTGAAGGAGATGATGGCGCTTGATGTGCCTGCGGAAAGGCTTCCGCCCATCCAGAAGAGCTGAGGCTCATTGTTGTAAACGATAGTATATACTCTTACAACATCATCGGTGGTAAGACCGGAGGGAACGTCAACGACGCTGTTCAGGCTCTTTACGGAAGAAATGATGTTGTTATAGAGCTTCTGCTCGGTAGCATTGAGCTGCTTATAAGCGTATCTGGAGGAGGACTTTACCTTGTAGTTTGCATCATCAAGATCGCCGCCGGCGTTGAAGTTCTCGGAAGAACCGCTGTCAGAAGAGCTGTCGGAACCGGAGTTTCCGCTGTCGGACTTTGTGGTCTCTGCGGGAGCCTCGGTGGTAGCTGCCGTGGTAACAACAGGCTTTGTATCGGAAAGATAGTCGGAGTGGATAAATCCGCCCTCGGCAAGCTTATAGTATTCGGTGTCGGTGATGGCTACGACCTCAACGGTGTCGCCTGCGTAATGCTGGGAGATAGGTGTGGAGCCGATTATTGCCTTTTCTCTGGAGTAGCAGTTTTCGGTAACGTACATTGTGGCGGACATCTCGGTCTCGCTCCAAGTCTGTGCACTGGTCTCGGAGGTCTCTGCTGCGGAGGTCTCGGCGGGAGTGGTCTCTGTGGGAGCGGTGGTCTCCTCAGTCTCCTCTGTGGTCACTTCTGTGGTAGTGGTGGCTTCGGTGGTAGTCTCGGTGGGAACGGTAGTTACCTCGGGAACGTCTGTTTCCTCGGTCTCGGTGGTGGTTATGCTTACCTCATCGAGAGAGGGGAGCTTGCCTGTATCCTCACTGGTTTTCTGGCAGCCTGTAGCCAGCACGGAAAGAGACATTACGAATGCCATTACCGCACTAATCTTTCTGCTCTTTGCTGATCTCATCATTTTTTTCTATCTCCTTTTCTTCTTTATTTATTACCGCTTTTATTCTGACGATTCTCATATCTTCCGCCAGAAGCACTGTAAAGGTGATGTTTTTGTAGATGACAGAGGGGGTCTCGCCGTCCTCGGGGATACGACCCAGCAGGTCGGTGATAAATCCGCTCATTGTGTCGTATTCGCTGTCATCGGGCAGGGGAGCGCCCAGAGTTTCCATAACGTCGGCAGCGTCAGCGGTGCCGCTTATGGTATAGGTATTGTCGGATATTTTGGTTATCTCCTCAGCCTCATTGTCGTACTCGTCCTGGATATTGCCCACAATGGACTCGACCAAGTCCTCCATGGTGACAAGACCTGCGGTGCCGCCGTATTCGTCAACGGCAACAGCCATCTGGAGCTTTTTGGCGGTGAAGCGCTTGAACAGCTCGCCGCACATACAGCTTTCGGGAACGAAAGCCGCATCTCTCAGAAAGCTTTTCAGTGTCATGCTTTCAGATGAATGAGTACCTATAAGGCACAGAAGATCCTTGACGTATATCACGCCTTCTATGTGATCTATATTGTCTCTATAGACGGGAATGCGTGAAAAGCCGCTGTTTATGGCTGTATATACCGCTTCCGATATCTCGGCATCTATATCCACCGCAACGATATCCGTTCTGTGGGTCATAACATCGCTGACCGACAGCTCATGAAACTCAAAAACGTTGTTTATCATCTCACGCTCGGAGGACTCGATAGAGCCTGTTTCATTGCCTGCGTCCACCATAAGGCGTATTTCTTCCTCGGTAACTGCGTCAGCGTCCTCGGAGGGGTTGCCGGATGCGGCAGCCGCTATTTTGGCTGCAAGGCTGCTTATCAGGGTAAAGGGCTTCATCAGCACATATATGAGCTTAACGGCAGGAGTGCAGCGGACTGCAAAGCTGTCGGGATCCTTGATAAGCTTCTTAGGAACGCTTCCGCCAAGAACTTCGGCGGCAAGCACCGTGCAGAAGATTATAAGCAGCTCGGTGATGATGAATGCGGGGAGAGACATTTCCTCAGCAGGGAAAAGACCTGCAAAGCAGCTGTAAAACGGCGCAAAAAGTGTCCATTCGGCAGCTATGGTGAGAACTGCTGCATTAAGTATGCGGTGTGCGGAGAAAGCGGAGATAAGCTCGCTTGGGTGAGAAAGGAGCCTGTAAAGCAGACCCTTGCCGCCCTTTTCGTTTTCAAAGCTTTTTACCTTTCCGTCGCTTATCTCGGTGCAGGCGGTTTCACAGCAGGTGAAGAACGCCCTTATAAGAATAAGCACAATGCAGATGATGATACCTGCGGTAAGACTGCTGCCATTGGCAGTGCTGTTCACAACAGCGGATATAATATTACACCCGTCAGAATCCATAACCGACTTCCTTTCAGAACACGGCTGTACACCAGCCGATGATAATACACTGTAAATTATACAACAAAACTTTTTTCCTGTCAACGTGACAATAAGATAATCTCTGTAAATTATAAAAGCACCGATATGGTGAAAATGCCCGAAAATACGTGGTTTTGCAAACAGGCGTTATAAGTGTAACTATTTGTAATCAAATTTTGTCCGAATTGAAACGGAAAATCCCGACAGGTGTGCTGTCGGGATTTGGCATATATCACATTTATATAGTATATTATTTCAGCAGACCCTTGTTATGTACATCATCAAAAAGAGCGTCCATATGCTCCCAAAGCTTTTCGGAGCCGCCCTTTATGCACTTTCCACGCTCCTTGACCTGCTCATAGCTTACGTTATGCTCACGCCAGCTTATGCCGTCCTTGAGATAGTTCAGCAGCATGGGCTGCATACGGTCAACGGAGGAGGCAAAGCGTGCTTCCGGTGTGCTGCCCGCTTCAAATTCTTCCCACAGGGTGCGGTATTCGTCACGCTGCTCATCGGGAAGCAGACCGAACAGACGGTCGGCGGCTCTTGTTTCACGGTCACGCTTGGTCTCATAGCCCTTGTCGTCAAAGAAATATGTGTCGCCTGCGTCTATCTCCACAATGTCGTGGATAAGAACGGTTTTCACAGCTTTAAGCACGTCTATAGGCTCGTTTGCGTACTCGGCAAGCATTATCACGAACAGGGCAAGATGAAATGAATGCTCCGCATCGTTCTCACGGCGTTTGTACTTCTGCTCCTCGCCCTCAAACTCACGCATTGAAGCACCTCGGCTCTCGTTGCCTATGATATATGTCTGCCTGTAAAGGCTTTTCATCTTATCTGCTTCGATAAGAAAATCCAGCTGCTTTTTAAGTCTTTCGCTATCCATTTTTGTCTCCTTTTAAAACAAAAGCCGACAGATACTGTCGGCTTTTCGTATTTTAAGCTTTTATTACTTGGAGATAAGTGCCAGAGTATCTCTTGCAATGAGAAGCTCCTCGTTGGTGGGAACTACCCAAACCTCTACCTTGGAATCGGGAGCGGAGATCTTGCAGAGCTTGCCCTTGATCTCGTCGTTCTTAGCGTTGTCAAGCTTGATTCCGAAGAAGTCCATATCTGCGCAAACGTCTCTTCTTACCTCGGGAGCGTTCTCGCCGATACCGCCTGTGAAGATGATAGCGTCAAGACCGTTCATAGCAGCAGCGAATCCGCCGATGTACTTCTTGATCTCGTAGCGGAGCATATCGCCTGCCAGCTGAGCTCTCTTATCGCCCTTAGCTGCGGCAGCGGCAATGTCTCTGTTATCGCTGGAGATACCGGAAATGCCGAGGAAGCCGGACTTCTTGTTGAGGTAATCGCTCATCTGGTCAGCGGTGAGGCCAAGCTTCTTCTGAACGAACTCAACAGCGGAGGGGTCAACGGAGCCGCTTCTTGTGCCCATGAGAACGCCGTCAAGAGGAGTGAAGCCCATAGTGGTATCAATGGACTTGCCGCCCTGAACTGCTGTGATGGAGGAACCGTTGCCAAGGTGGCAGGAAACTATTTTAAGATCCTTCAGGTCCTTGCCCATAGCCTCAGCAAGAGCTGCTGTTACGAAGCGGTGGGAAGTACCGTGGAAGCCGTACTTTCTTACATGGAACTGCTCATAGCACTCATAAGGCATACCGAACATATAAGCCTTGGGAGGCATTGTCTGGTGGAACGCCGTATCGAATACTACTACCTGAGGAGTTGTTTCGGGGATAACCTTCTTGCAGGCTCTCAGCGCAAGTGCGTGTGCGTGGTTATGTACGGGAGCAAGGTCTGCAAGACCGTCTATCTGATCTATAACCTCGTCCGTTACGATTGTTGTCTTTGTGAATACCTCAGCGCCCTGCACTATTCTGTGACCTACAGCGCCTATCTCGCTCATATCCTTGATAACAGCGGCGTCGCCCTTTGTCATTACCTCAACCAGCTTTTCAAAAGCCTCTGTGTGAGTGGGGAACGAACATTCCTCTACATATTCCCTGCCGTCAAACGTCTTGTGAGTGATCTTTCCGTCTATACCGATACGCTCGCAATTTCCCTTTGCTATGACCGACTCATCCTTCATATCTATAAGCTGATACTTCAGTGATGAACTGCCGGCATTTACTACCAGAATTTTCATTTAAATAAGATACCTTTCTGAATTAATTTTTGCTGAACGCAATATCATTATTATTTTAAACCAAACCGCCCGAAAAATCAAGTGCTTTGACGAAAATTACGACTGCTTGCCGATATTTTTACACCGTGAGGAGAAAACAAGAAAAACCGCCCCGATTAAAAGGCAGTTGATTTTTAATTCAATCTCGGGAGCGGCTGTTTATGAAGTTGCATCCCCCCCGATAATATGCTAAAATATTCACGAGGGAAACCTTGGACGTCAGGCGGTCAATTCATCTCCCGAAAGTGCGTTGCACTTTGAAAGGAGGTGAAGCTGTGTACATAACTCTGGACAACTTAATTCAGATTGGTATTTTCCTTACGGGATTTACCGTTATGATATTCAGTATCATTTCTTTTGTTATAAATTTTACAAATAAAAAGAAATAACCGCCCAAGCTACCAACTTAACGGTTATTTCATACCTTAATTTTGGGAGCGACCGTCTGTCGTTTCCCTCTTTTTGTATCTATAATATAACATAAAATCAAGCCGGTGTCAAGTGCATCGCCCTGCATAATCCGAAGAACCGCCCCGATTAAAAGGCGGTTCTGCGTTTATACGGTTTTCCTCACAGGTCTTATATACTTCCAGTATCTCCTGCAGTCGTGATAGAAGTAGAACACCCTGCCCTGCGTTTTGTCAAGCTCATAGCCCGACTTTTCATAGTCAAAGTCCTTCATAGCCTGTTCTATCTTTGCTTCAACCGCACTGTTTTCGGTCTGAAAGTCAAATGGTCCGTGTTCAAATACGATATACTCGCCCTCAGGCACGTCTATGATCTGCATCTGCCTTGGTATCTCTCCGCTGTAGTCGGCAGGAAGCCTTACACCGTAAGCCTCAGCCAGCGGAATGCCCCAGCTGCATATTCTTCCCTCAGGCTCATTAATGAATGCCATCACCTGACCGCTTCCGCTGTTCGCCTCATCGCCGCCCATATCGTCGAGCTTGCCCTTGATACTGTCAAGCAGTCCGCATATAGTTGCACAATCCTGTCCTGGAATACGGCTCTGCTTTTCCCAGAAGTCGTAATACTCTATACTCTCGTAGTTTCTGATATGCAGGAATTTATGAGCCGGTATCGCTACGAAATACGCCTTAATATCACCGTTTGTCTGTGCCATACCTGTTCCTCCTATGCCTAAAAGATAGCAGTCGAAAGGCCTTATAGCCGTGCGGAGAATTACAGGTACAGGGTGTAAGCGGTAAGCGCTCGGAGTAATTCCGTATGCCGCTTTGAATGCCCTTGTGAACGCCTCGTGAGATGTAAAGCCATAGTCAAGAGCTATATCAAGTATGCCCTTGTTGGTATCTCTCAGCTCCCTCAGCGCAAAAGCAAGCCTGCGGTATCTCATATAATCCCTGAGCTTCATTCCCGATATTTCGCCGAATTTCCTTGAAACATAGTATTCCGAGTAGCCAAGCGTCTGCGACAGCCTGCCGAGTGTCAGCTTTTCGTCCTCGCCGCTTCTGATACACCTGTCTATGTCGTCAACGATATTCTGAATATTCATATACCATTCGTTTATCCCACTCATCTGTTTTCCCCCTTACAGCCTTCTTCCATCTTTTCGACTGTATTCATTTTATCACAAACGAGAAAGCCGAAACTTGATACGGCTTGCTGTTTTTACTGAAGGCAGCACAGTATTTTCATATCAGATCAAGATAAGTCTTGAGATCGCCGACAAACTGATTTCCGCACCGTGCAAGCTCACCGAGCACTCGATCGGTTCCTTTTTCGGTCGTATACCAGTTTTCTTTGGTGATGTTATAGCAATGTACGGGGCAGACCGTCACATCAACATTCGGGAAAGCCATTTGATACAGCATTAAGCATCGGCGAGCATGAAAGGCTTTACAAACAATTATACCGCTTTTTATCATTATGCCCTTTTCATCAACGGCTTTACGAGAGAGAAATGCGTTATCACGGGTATGCCCCGACTTGCTTTCTTCAATGATCGCAGTCTGCGGAACGCCGTTTTTTACGAGTACATCTGTAAAAAACTCGCAGTCTGACCGGTA
>OHQP01000661.1_pt1 | contig 12725 bp, 8 predicted proteins | sample 1578101 | NCBI WGS metagenome assembly OHQP01 (sample SAMEA3879569, study PRJEB24766) | human gut metagenome | biome: human-associated habitat; feature: feces | place: USA | collected 1985/1987 | reverse complement strand
TGTTATATTAGTTTGCATATGGCAGACAGAATTAAAAAGGAGAAAAGATATGGGCGGATATATGGGAGTAGCAGCCAAAGAGGACTGCGTTTTTGATTTGTATTTTGGTATTGACTATCACTCACACCTCGGCACAAGAAGAGGCGGTATGGTAGTTTACGATGACGAAAAGGGTTTTGACAGGTCTATTCATAATATTGAAAATGCACCTTTCAGAACTAAGTTTGATAAAGATATGCAGAGTATGAAGGGCAGACTTGGCATCGGTTGTATTTCCGATTATGAGCCGCAGCCGCTTATGGTGCGTTCACATCACGGTACATACGCTATCACAACCGTAAGTAAAATTAACAATACAGACGAGCTCGTTCAGGAGATTTTCTCAAACGGAAATTCTCACTTTCTTGAGATGAGCGGCGGCGAAATCAATCCGACCGAGCTTGTTGCCACACTCATAAATCAGAAAGAAAACCTTATTGACGGCATTAATTATGCGCTCGAAAAGGTAGACGGCTCACTTTCACTTTTGCTTATGAATCCAAACGGCATTTACTGCGCAAGAGATAAGTACGGCAGAACTCCTATTGCTATCGGCAAGAAAGAGGACGCTTTCTGTGCCGCTTTTGAGAGTTTTTCATATAAAAACCTCGGTTACAGCAATTACAAAGAGCTTGGCCCTGGTGAGATTGTTGTTATTACAGATAAAAACTGCGTTACCTTAAAACAGCCCGGAAATGATATGAAAATATGCACATTCCTTTGGGTTTACTACGGCTACCCTGCAAGCTCATACGAGGGAATGAGCGTTGAGCAGATGCGTTACCTCTGCGGTGCAAAAATGGCAAAGAGAGATAATGTAAAGCCTGATGTTGTTGCAGGTGTTCCTGATTCGGGTATTGCACACGCAGTCGGATATGCTAATGAGTCGGGTATTCCCTTCTCAAGACCGTTTATTAAATACACACCAACATGGCCACGATCATTTATGCCGACAATTCAGAGCCAGCGTAATCTTATTGCCAAGATGAAATTGCTTGCTGTTGAGGATTTAATCAGAGGAAAAAGCCTGCTTTTGATTGACGATTCAATCGTGCGTGGTACTCAGCTTAGAGAAACCACAGAGTATCTCTTTGAAAGCGGTGCAAAGGAAGTTCATATCAGACCTGCTTGTCCTCCTCTTGTTTACGGATGTAAGTATCTCAATTTCTCACGCTCATCTTCTGAGATGGATCTTATTACAAGACGAGTTATCGAAAGACTTGAAAACGGCAATGTTACCGATGAAGTTTTAAAGGAATACACAAATCCGGATTCCGAAAAATATGAAAAGATGGTTGACGAGATTTGTAAGGAACTCAAGTTTACTTCACTTCGCTTTAACCGCCTTGACGATATGCTTGATTCCTGCGGTATAGATAAATGTAAACTCTGTACTTATTGCTGGAACGGTGAAGAATAAAAATAATCAAAAGTGAGCTGTAAAAAAACAGTTCAAATAAAAAACGACTGCATTCTAACCTAAAGGTAGGAATGCAGTTCAGCCTGTAGAAAAACTCGAAATTCAGATTGACCGGATTTCGAGTTTTTGAAATTTTAGAATTAATTTTAAATAATTCCCTCATCACGGAAAAATTTTAAGAGAGGAAGGCTACAAGCCGAGGATACTTGCTGTTGATGAATTTGCAATCCATAAAGGACATAGTTACGCAACCTGCGTGATGGATCTGGAGCAAGGAGAGCTTATAAAATAAAGTGTGTAAGTTAAAAAATAGCTTGCACACTTTTTCAATTTTTGGAAAGTGAGTTACAATGAAAGGAAGGAAAAAGGAATGAACGAAATGGCAAAAAAGAGAGAAATCACACCGGGTGAGAACCTCGCAAAGCAGATCATCGAACAGTATCATCCGAAAAGCGTTGCAGATATGCAGGACGCCTTGAAAGACATTTTCGGACCGATGTTTGAGGCGATGTTGCAGGGTGAAATGAATAGCCACCTTGGATATGAAAGTAACGATCACGGTGCAAAGTCTACTGATAACCGTCGTAACGGCTACACCAACAAGAAAGTCAGAACAAGTGCAGGAGAGGTTGAAATTAAAGTGCCTCGTGACAGAGCTTCAAGCTTTGAACCGAAGCTTGTACAAAAGCGGCAAAAGGATGTATCTGAGATTGAAGAAAAGGTATTAGCTATGTATGCAAGAGGAATGAGCCAGCGTGATATTGCCGAAACGATTGAGGATATATACGGCTTTGAAATTTCGCACGAAACAGTGTCGCAAATAACCGATTGCGTTTTAGATAAACTTGACGATTGGCAAAACAGGCCTTTGAAAAGGATGTACACATTTCTGTTTGTGGATTGTATGTATGCTACAATCAGAAAAGAGTATGAGAGTAAAAATTATGCAGTATATATGATTTTAGACTATGATTTAGATGGACAAAAAGACATTTTAGGCTGTGGCTTAACGAAAGCGAAAGCAAGCATACATGGATGCAAATATTTGATGAATTAAAAACACGGGGTGTGGAGGACGTATTGTTTATCTGTATGGACGGTGTTTCCGGTCTTGAAAACGGAGCTAAAGCGATATTTAAAAATGTTGTTGTACAGCGTTGTCTCGTGCATTTAATTCGAAATTCAATTAAATATGTTCCAAGCAAGGACTACAAAAAATTCACACAATCGCTTAAAAAAGTTTACGGAGCACCAAGTCTTAACGGATGCAGAAAAGCATTTGAACAGTTTTGTCATGAGTGGTCACAATATCCCGGAGCAGTTGATGTGTGGAAACGAAATTTCAACCATGTCGAGCAGCTTTTCGATTATGGCGGCGCCGTTCGTAAGGTTATGTATACAACCAATGCGGTTGAAAGCATAAATTCAAGTTTCAGAAAAGTTACAAAAAAGGGTGCTTTTCCAAATGAAAACGCACTACTCAAATTGCTCTATTTACGCACAACCGAGCTTTACAAAAAGTGGAATGGCAGTAAGGTTCAAAATTGGGCAATGGTCAGAAATCAACTGTCTACAAATGAAAAAATCAGTGCCCGTATCGAAAAATACGAGCACATGATTTGAGGCATTAACATAATTTTTATGATTTTTAAAAAACTTACACACTTTTCTTGACAAAGCCGTTAATGGAAGACTTGTTTTATTTGGTGATGTATATGACAGCAAAAACAATCCTGTCCTTGTTGCACTCGAGTTAAATCCGACAGAAAAAGGCGGAAAAAATTTAAATGTTATCAAGGTAGCAAGTGCTTACGGCAAAGATGTTGATTTACAAGGCTTTATAAATAAAAGTAAAATTTTGTATGTTGAACCAAATAAAGAAAGAACCCATAATTGGCTGTCGGTTAATAGGCTCAAATTGCCGTTACCCAGTACCAGATATGGATTCTTTAATAACAGTATATCTCAAAGTGAAAATAATGTCAATACGAAAAATAACACCGCTGAGGGTGTTGAGAGTGGAGATGTTAAGTATTCAATTAAAGAAAATGTAAAAAATAAGGTTTCAGGTGAAATATATGATAAGGTGGTTGTTCTTGATACAAACATATTTAAAGGGATTCCACCACGCAATTGGGGTAAAACTTTTAGAAATTTTATTTCAAAACATCTTATAGGAAAAAAGTTTTTAACATTTGACGAGAACGGTAAAGAAGAAATTATAGAATTTGCAAAGCCGAATGAACGAGTAACTAAAAATGGTGCTAACAACAGTCATAAAGTTATTGATAAATTATCAAGAAAGTCAGACAGAAACAGTAAGTTAGTAATCGTTCATTCTGATGAAGTAATAAATATTTCAGAAAAGCAAAATGAAAATGCAGAACATTCACATCAATGGTTAGATGAAAACGGATGGGAATTTAGAAATGCTTTTGTAATGGATAAGTATGGTAAAATATACTCGGTAACATTAAATATTGCAAAGTCTAAAGATGGGCGAAATATACTTTACGATATAAATAAAATAAACGAAGTTGGGTACGGCGACGTGCTCTCAAATGCCAAAGGCAAGAGGAGCTCGCACATAAACCCCAACTTCGTCACTAACAGTATATCTCAAAATTCTAAAAATGTCAATACGAAAAATACAGTATTGGATATACCACAGATAATAATCCGGTTGTAGTAATTAATGATGACATTCTCAAAGGTGTAAAAAAATCAGACTGGGTAAAAACAGTTAAGAATACGATATATGATACTGTGATTTATAAAGATAAATTAAAAACGGCAAATAATCTTGATGAAATAATTATCGCTTCAACAAATTATGTAAATGAGGATTTAAAGCATACAAGAAAAGACAGCTTTAAGGAGTTTGCAAGAGGTGATGTTTTAATAAGGGTTGGAAGTAATGATTATTCCGCAAAGGTAATTGTCGGATTTACAAAAGGCAATGAAATGGTACTGTATGATATTATTAATTTCACGCCTAAAAAATTTGACATAAGAAAAGTAGGTATGCAATACCGTACAGTAGCATATACAGCTACGCACAGTAGATTAAACACACCTACTATTGATAGTATATCTCAAAGTGAAAATAATGTCAATACGAAAAATGACGAAAGTAGCAATGATATCAAATACAGCATGGGAGGATTGAAAGCAGAAACTGCGGACAAGAGTGCACTTGAGAAAGCTATGGAGCTTGAAAAGGACGGTACAGATTCCGAGAAAATCCGTAAGGAAACGGGTTGGTTTAAGGGATATGACGGCAAGTGGCGATTTGAGATAGATAACAGCGAATTAGAGTTTAAAACAGATATCGAAAAGAACAGAGCTGCCGCAATTGAACTTGCAAAAATGAAAGTTAAAAGTGCAGAGCTTGAAGAAAAGATTGTAAATAATACAGCAACAAAAGCAGAGGAAAATGAATACTACAATCTTGACGAAAAAATGATTGAGTACAGAAAAGGAGTGAAATTGAGTGATGTAATAAATCATCCAAAACTTTTTGAAGCGTATCCGCAACTAAAGAATGTAGATGTTTATTACGAGATTTCTTCGGTTAATCGAGGTGTATACAGTTCAAACGGTAATGTGATAATGTTAAATCCGATGCATACGATTGATGAGCAGAAAGAAGCGATTATTCACGAAATTCAGCACGCAATACAGGGAATAGAAAATTTTGCGAACGGAAGTAATTTGGAATACTGGAAAAATCTCGGATACAGCGATGAAGAAGCAATGGCAATGTATTATAACACTGCCGGAGAAAGAGAAGCAAGAGATGTTTCTGCCAGAAGAGATTACAATGCAGAGCAAAGAAAAAACATCCGTCCGGACATTGACAGGAAAGATGTTGTATTTGCTAATAGCGGTGATGCAGTGTATTCGGCGGATAAAGATTTTACTAAATATGATAACCTTGAAACTCTTGATGATAAAGAAATCAAGGTGTATAATAATCGTGGATGGGCATATGGATTGTTTAACAGGGAAGACATGAAGTTGCTTAATGAAAAATTCAGTGAATTAGACAGACGATTAAACAGTAGGACAGATAATATGCTTGCTGACGGTACAAGAATTGTTGAGGTAAACAACAAAATTGTGTCGATTGGCGGAACATATAATGATCCTGAAATTTACAGTGTGCTTCTTATTAATGCTGAAAATGAAACATATGCAGAATATGTTAAGGAGGAAATTCTTGGTTATGTCAATGAACAAAGAAATTACAGTAGAAGAAAGTATGAAGAAATCTGGGAAACTACTCCATTTGTGTATGGAGAAGAAAATATCAGACACTATAATGCGTATGATTATATCTATAAAAAAGGGGGAGATGACACAGGGCTTAGAGCAACATTACCAGGCGATTTTAGCCGTTACGGATATAATAAAGAAAGCAACATCAGAGGAACAAGTGATGCAAATGCTAAAGGAGAAGTATCCGCAGTACAGTTAGATGAAGATACCTCCGACATAAAGTACGCAACAGATGATACCATTAATGATTGGCTTGATGATGAAAGCACACCGCAGGGAATTGACTACGAAAAGGCAGTTGAAAAAAATCCTGTAATAGCAGTAGCGAAAATATATAAAAGTGCGGCACAAACTGCAAAGAGCGGACTTGCACAGGGAAAGAATGTAAAACTTGATGAGAAAGAATACCTAAGAATTGCCGGAAGTATAATGCAGACATACGGTATAAAAGGCAAGTATAACCCTAATTACAAGAAAGAGCTTGCAAGTCAACTTAAGAATTTTGTTGACAGCATAGGAAAGAAAGATGCGAATTTTACAGATTTATTTGAAGAATTTGTAAATGACTGCAAGGGAGGTATTCTGCTTAGCGGTGAGTATGACACAACTCTTATGCGTGAAGAACGAGAGTTTGTACTTGACTTAATTCATGACAAGACTTTGTTCATAAGACCACGAGATATACAGCAGATTGAAGAGGATTACGGTTCGGTAGCAAACTACCGCGTTGCACTTGAATTAAATCCAACTGATAGAGGCGGAAAAAGTTTAAATGTTATCAAGGTAGCAAGTGCTTATGGCAAAGAAAAAAATCTGCATAACTTTATTAACAAAAGTAAAATTTTGTATGTTGAACCAAATAAAGAAAGAACCCATAATTGGCTGTCGGTTAATAGGCTCAAATTGCCGTTACCCAGTACCAGATATGGATTCTTTAATAACAGTATATCTCAAAGTGAAAATAATGTCAATACGAAAAATAACACCGCTGAGGGTGTTGAGAGTGGAGATGTTAAGTATTCAATTAAAGAAAATGTAAAAAATAAGGTTTCAGGTGAAATATATGATAAGGTGGTTGTTCTTGATACAAACATATTTAAAGGGATTCCACCACGCAATTGGGGTAAAACTTTTAGAAATTTTATTTCAAAACATCTTATAGGAAAAAAGTTTTTAACATTTGACGAGAACGGTAAAGAAGAAATTATAGAATTTGCAAAGCCGAATGAACGAGTAACTAAAAATGGTGCTAACAACAGTCATAAAGTTATTGATAAATTATCAAGAAAGTCAGACAGAAACAGTAAGTTAGTAATCGTTCATTCTGATGAAGTAATAAATATTTCAGAAAAGCAAAATGAAAATGCAGAACATTCACATCAATGGTTAGATGAAAACGGATGGGAATTTAGAAATGCTTTTGTAATGGATAAGTATGGTAAAATATACTCGGTAACATTAAATATTGCAAAGTCTAAAGATGGGCGAAATATACTTTACGATATAAATAAAATAAACGAAGTTGGGTACGGCGACGTGCTCTCAAATGCCAAAGGCAAGAGGAGCTCGCACATAAACCCCAACTTCGTCACTAACAGTATATCTCAAAATTCTAAAAATGTCAATACGAAAAATACAGTATTGGATATACCACAGATAATAATCCGGTTGTAGTAATTAATGATGACATTCTCAAAGGTGTAAAAAAATCAGACTGGGTAAAAACAGTTAAGAATACGATATATGATACTGTGATTTATAAAGATAAATTAAAAACGGCAAATAATCTTGATGAAATAATTATCGCTTCAACAAATTATGTAAATGAGGATTTAAAGCATACAAGAAAAGACAGCTTTAAGGAGTTTGCAAGAGGTGATGTTTTAATAAGGGTTGGAAGTAATGATTATTCCGCAAAGGTAATTGTCGGATTTACAAAAGGCAATGAAATGGTACTGTATGATATTATTAATTTCACGCCTAAAAAATTTGACATAAGAAAAGTAGGTATGCAATACCGTACAGTAGCATATACAGCTACGCACAGTAGATTAAACACACCTACTATTGATAGTATATCTCAAAGTGAAAATAATGTCAATACGAAAAATGACGAAAGTAGCAATGATATCAAATACAGCATGGGAGGATTGAAAGCAGAAACTGCGGACAAGAGTGCACTTGAGAAAGCTATGGAGCTTGAAAAGGACGGTACAGATTCCGAGAAAATCCGTAAGGAAACGGGTTGGTTTAAGGGATATGACGGCAAGTGGCGATTTGAGATAGATAACAGCGAATTAGAGTTTAAAACAGATATCGAAAAGAACAGAGCTGCCGCAATTGAACTTGCAAAAATGAAAGTTAAAAGTGCAGAGCTTGAAGAAAAGATTGTAAATAATACAGCAACAAAAGCAGAGGAAAATGAATACTACAATCTTGACGAAAAAATGATTGAGTACAGAAAAGGAGTGAAATTGAGTGATGTAATAAATCATCCAAAACTTTTTGAAGCGTATCCGCAACTAAAGAATGTAGATGTTTATTACGAGATTTCTTCGGTTAATCGAGGTGTATACAGTTCAAACGGTAATGTGATAATGTTAAATCCGATGCATACGATTGATGAGCAGAAAGAAGCGATTATTCACGAAATTCAGCACGCAATACAGGGAATAGAAAATTTTGCGAACGGAAGTAATTTGGAATACTGGAAAAATCTCGGATACAGCGATGAAGAAGCAATGGCAATGTATTATAACACTGCCGGAGAAAGAGAAGCAAGAGATGTTTCTGCCAGAAGAGATTACAATGCAGAGCAAAGAAAAAACATCCGTCCGGACATTGACAGGAAAGATGTTGTATTTGCTAATAGCGGTGATGCAGGGTATTCGGCGGATGAAAATATAATGCAAAATGATTTTGAGGAGAAAGTTGACCAAATAGAGAATAACACATACAATTCAAATGATGTTGTTATTATGGGCAGAACCCCAAAGGTGTTACAGGATATTGGATTTAATTCGTTGCCTGTTGCAATGACGAAAAATCATATATATTCTGTTGCAGTATCAGAAGCGAGGGCGAAAAATGAGGGGAGATATAAGAAAAACACTAATTATCATGATTTAGGTTTCAATACGGTTAAGCAAATTTATAATAAAATTTCTGATCCGCTTATGGTAATTGCTCACCCTGATTTTACTAATAAAGAGAGCAGGGACAGTACTCATAAAGTTATTGCATTGGTTGATTTATCCGTAAATAATAAGCAGGTAATTGCGCCTATCGTGGTAGATTTTGAAAGTAGATATAACAAAAAAATAATTGATGTCAATCTTGTGGCAACATACTTTAATAAAAACAATATTAATGATTTAATAAAAGAAGCAATAGCTTTAGAAAATAATAATCAAGTTGGTTTTTATTATTTAGACAAAAAAAGAACTCAAAGTATAATTAAGCAGAAAGGGTACCAATTACCCAGTGTACTTAATAACTTGAGTTCCAATATTATTATACGCAAAATTGACAGCAATGTCAATAAAAAAATTAATAAAATTACCCAAAGCAAGCAATTTGTAAGGTGGTTTGGTGATTGGCAGAATAGTCCGAAATCTGCAAGTAAGGTTGTGGACGGTAACGGTGAACCTCTTGTAGTGTATCACCAGACGGGAAATGATTTTACAGTATTTGATACTAAGCATACCGGTGCTGGTGAGTTTGACAGCGAAATGCCGACAGGAATATTTATGAAGCCGACAAATTGGGTACCCCATAAAATTCTGTGTAAATAATAATCCTTCAAGCAATAACAAAACAGCGGATTGCGGTGTAATCAGTCTTTCTGATTTGCCCCGTGTCAACTTTTCATTCCGCAGACAGGAAATTCTATTCTCGTGGGCAAATCAAGCCGGTATTCTGTCCTCAAATATTATTTGATAACTGGCTCAAAACTATATCCAAGTTTCGACATCTTTGTGTCCAGCGTTCGACAATCTTTTGCGACGCTAAATACAACATTTTGCGCAGGCTGTCATCATTTGTGAATGACGGCTTGTTCTTCGTAATTTGCCTGAACTGACGGTTCAAACTTTCAATAATATTCGTTGTATATATTATCTTCCGAACCTCGGGCGGATATGCGAAGAATGTGGATAGAATATCCCAATTTTCCTCCCAACTTTTTACGCAGGAGGGATAAGTTTTGCCCCACTTATCCTTGAACAAAATCAGGTTGTTCATAGCCTCCTCCTCGCTGATAGCTTGATATACTTTCTTGAGGTCAACCATCAGCTTCTTGATGTGTTTGTAGCTGACAAACCTTGTGCTTGAACGTATTTGATGAATGATGCAACGCTGAATTTGTGCATTTGGAAAAGCCGCTTTAATAGCTTGTCTGAAACCTGTCAGACCGTCCACGCAGAACAGAAATACATCTTTAATTCCACGAGTTTTGAGCTCGTTCAACACATTCAACCAAAATTTACTGCTCTCATTTTCGCCAATCCATATTCCGAGAATATCTTTCTGACAGTCAAGATTGATGCCCAGAACTACATACTCAGCCTTCGTGATATACTGATGATTTTACTTGACTTTGTAATGGATTGCATCCATAAAAACAAACGGAAATACAGCTTCAAAAGGTCTATTTTGCCATGCAGTCACATCGGGCATAATCTTCTCACTTATCTTGCTGACAAGCTCGGGAGAAATTTCTATATCATACAGATTTTTGATTTGTTCGGAAATATCACGCTGGCTCATTCCGCAGGCATAGAGTGAGAGAATTTTCTCTTCAATACCGTCTGCATTGCGGTTGTATTTGCTGATTATTTTGGGTTCGTATTCACCGTTTCTGTCCCTCGGAACTTTGATTTCAAGCTCTCCCATCTGCGTTTTTACCGTCTTTTTCGAGTAGCCGTTTCTGTAATTTTTCGACTTATTGCCGTATTCATCATTCGACATTCTTTCGCTTTTCTCATAGCCGAGTTCATCGGAAAGCTCACATTCCATAACCTCCTGAAGAATGTCCTTGAACATATCTTTCATCGCCGTCATCACTTCGTCTGTTGAGGTGAAATTCTGACTTCTTCTTTACCTTGATTCGCTATCTTTCTATTCATTCTGTCCGTTCACCATCCCGCAAAAAATCGTGATGAACCACTTTTTTATCAGTCATCGCTTTTTTGTGTTATTATTTTATTTAATTTTCAAAACAACTGCGAGAGTGAATTTCATATTTTCGGGGTCAAAATTATGACTTACATTACCGTTGTATTGTTTTGCTATTCGTTCTATACTTTTTATTCCGTAGCCGTGAATAAATTTATTGCTTTTGGTTGTCTGTAATTTGCCGTCCTTAAGATTAGGAGCAGTTGCGCAGTAATTCCATATGTTGATTACAATATAGTTTGTGTTCGTTTGCTTAACTGTAAGCTCAATTTTCTTGTTATCGGCATTTTGCGTTGCCTCGAGAGCGTTTTCAAGAATATTATCAAGTAATGATGTTATATCGTTATTTGAAATGCAAGAAAAATCTATATCTCGAATATCGCAGTAGAAGTCAATCTCTTTATCTTTGCAAGCACTGACATATCTGTTTATGATTGCATTTATAAGTTTGTTATCGCTGTATTTCTTTAAGTATTTAATCTGATAATCTTCATACAGACTGTCAATGTATTTGTTTATGCTTTCAAAGTCTTTTTCGTTTGAAAGTTCTTTTATTGAAAGCAAGTGGCGTTTTATATCGTGAATTAAAATATTAGAATTTTCGTATTGATTTTGCAAAATAGAGTAATATTCGGTATCAATTTCTGATTTTTGCTTTTGCAGCTTTAGCGCCGTGTTTTCGTATTGAGTTTTCAATACGTCTTCGTGTACAAGAAAAACAACTATATTTGAATACATTAAAAGCAGAGCGCCTACCGCAAACAAAACATATGTAAATTCGTCAAGTTTATAGTTAAGCGAAATGTATGACATACCGCATATTATAAGTATTGACGCCATCGGCAGAAAGAAAAGCATATTTGTTTTATTTAGCTTCAAATTTTCTTTATTTTCTTTAACGGAAATTTTAGATACAAAGTATGCAATAAAGAAGAAAAATAACTGCGAGCTGCCGCTTAATAAGAAAAATATCATACCGTTCTCAGTGATTCCTTTAATATCAATATTAAAAGTTACCATTACAAGGAACAGCAGAGTCATTTTTGTTATGAGAGTTATAGATGTGAGAAGAATTGAAGTAAATATTGCTTGAAAAACATTTGTGTTAAAGCAAAAAATACACAGCAACAGATTGCAAGCTAAAAATGCTACAATATTTGAATATTCAACACCTACCGTATTTATTATAAATTGCAGTGCAGCAGACAATGAAAAACATAAAAATAAACCCATATTGCTCATTTTCTGAGCAAATTTGTTGGAAATAAATATGTAAGAAATGATTGCCCCAAATACCGTTACCGTCGCATAGCTGAAAATTATCATACAATACCTCCCGCAAAATCAAAAAAGGCTTTTTTAAATTCTGCGTATTTTCTTTGCGAAATGCAATGCTCCATAAGATTCTCATTGGCCCCCTGAAATGTAATTGAACTTTTATCAAAGTTAATTACATTCTGTAAGTTTACGATATAGCTTTTATGCGATTGGACAAAGCAGTTAGGCTGATTGATTATTTCGTACCATTCGGCAGGTTTCTTATTGGTTTCGTATGATTTGTATTTAGTAACGATAAGTGAACCGTGTTTTCTGTTTTCAATATAGAGAATATCCCTTGTTTTTACGGTGAAAATTTCGTCATATTTTTCTATTATAATACTTTTACTGATTTTCTTGTAATAGTCAACGGCTTCAAGAAAATTTCTGTTAAACCTTTCAGTGTCAATCGGCTTTGAAAGATATCTGAAAACCTGAATTTTCATTGCACTGTCAAGGTAAGCTGGATATGAGGTAAGAATCATAATAATAA
>OHQP01000648.1_pt1 | contig 12864 bp, 9 predicted proteins | sample 1578101 | NCBI WGS metagenome assembly OHQP01 (sample SAMEA3879569, study PRJEB24766) | human gut metagenome | biome: human-associated habitat; feature: feces | place: USA | collected 1985/1987 | reverse complement strand
GCCGTCCTCTCTGAGTCCTGCCTGCTTGAGCGCTTCGCGGATATCATCCTCGTGCGCGCCGTCGAAGACGGGAGTCTCGACCTTGTAGCCCAGATGCTTCGCGGCAAAGCCGAGATGCACTTCGAGCACCTGACCGATATTCATTCGGGGGGGAACGCCCAGGGGGTTGAGCACGATATCGAGCGGCGTGCCGTCCGGAAGGAAGGGCATATCCTCCTGAGAAAGTATTCTTGAAACAACACCCTTGTTACCGTGGCGTCCTGCCATCTTATCGCCGACGGAAAGCTTACGCTTCTGGGCGATATAGCAGCGGACGACCTTGTTTACGCCGGGTGCGAGCTCATCGCTGTTCTCGCGGGTGAACTCTTCGACCTTGACGACGATGCCGTATTCGCCGTGGGAGACCTTGAGGGAGGTGTCTCTGACCTCTTTCGCCTTCTCGCCGAATATGGCGCGGAGCAGTCTCTCCTCTGCGGTCAGCTCGGTCTCGCCCTTGGGCGTTACCTTACCGACAAGGATGTCGCCGGAGTGAACTTCGGCGCCGACGCGGATTATGCCGCGCTCGTCAAGGTTGCTCAGAAGATCGTCGGAGACGTTCGGGATATCCCTTGTGATCTCCTCGGGTCCGAGCTTTGTATCTCTCGCTTCGATCTCGTGCTTCTCGATGTGAATCGAGGTGTAGACATCGTTGCGAACCATCTTTTCGTTGATGAGAACCGCGTCCTCGTAGTTGTAGCCTTCCCAGGTCATGAAGCCGACAAGGGCGTTCTTGCCGAGGGATATCTCGCCGTGATCCGTTGCGGGACCGTCGGCTATGACGTCGCCCTTTTCAACGCGCTGGTTGAGGGTGACTATCGGACGCTGATTGACGCATGTGCCCTGGTTGGAGCGCATGAACTTGATTATATCGTAATGGTCGAGAATGTTCTCGTCGCTGAGAATCTCAATCTGCTCGGCATCGACCTTTGTGACGCGGCCGGAGTGCTTTGCAAGCACGACAACGCCGGAGTCGACAGCCGCTTTATATTCCATACCGGTGCCGACGATCGGGCTCTCGGTCTTGAGCAGCGGAACCGCCTGCTTCTGCATGTTCGATCCCATGAGGGCTCGGTTTGCGTCGTCGTTCTCGAGGAACGGAATCATCGAAGTTGCGACGGAGACGACCATCTTCGGAGAGACGTCCATATAGTCGACCTTCATGCGGTCGATCTCAAGGAAGCCGTCCCTGTGTCTTGCGTTGACTCTCTCGTGGACGAACATTCCGTTCTCGTCGAGCGGCTCGTTCGCCTGGGCGACAATGTAGTTGTCCTCGACATCGGCTGTCATATACTCAACTTCGTCGGTGACGCGACCGGTGGTCTTGTCGACCTTTCTGAACGGAGCCTCGATGAAGCCGTATTCATTTATGCGCGCGAAAGTTGCAAGGTAGGAGATAAGTCCGACGTTGGAACCTTCGGGAGTCTCGATGGGGCACATTCTGCCGTAATGCGAGTAGTGAACGTCTCGGACTTCGAATCCTGCACGGTCTCTCGAAAGACCGCCGGGACCGAGGGCGGAAAGACGGCGCTTATGAGTCAGTTCTGCAAGGGGGTTGATCTGATCCATGAACTGCGACAGCGGGGAGGAGCCGAAGAACTCCTTTATCGCCATCATGACAGGACGGATGTTGATAAGAGCCTGAGGAGTGATGTTCTCCTCCTTCTCCTGAGCCTGGAGAGTCATTCTCTCGCGGACAACCCTTTCCATTCTCGACAGACCGATTCTGAACTGATTCTGGAGCAGCTCGCCCACGCAGCGGATACGTCTGTTGCCGAGGTGGTCGATGTCGTCCGTTGTGCCTATCTTGTTCGCAAGGCAGTTGATATAGTTTATCGAAGAGAAGATATCGTCGATTATGATGTGGTTCGGGATAAGGTCGTCGTGGCGGAGTCTGAGCTGCTCGAGAAGGGCCTCTTTGTCGTCGCCGCACTCGTCGACTATCTCGGTGATTATCTGGAAGCGAACCTTTTCGTTGATGCCGGCTTCAAGAAGCTCTTCCTTGGTCACTCCCTCGGGCACATAGTCCATGGGATCGACCATGCCGTTGGAGATGATCTTGACCTTCTTGCCCTCGACATCGGCGACGGCGACCATAACGCCTGCGCGCTCGATCTCCTTAGCCTTCGCCTTGGTAACAACCTCGCCTGCCTCGGCAAGAATCTCGCCGGTCAGCGGAGCGATAACGGGCTCGGCAAGCTTGCAGCCTGCAAGGCGGGCGGCAATGGCGAGCTTCTTATTATATTTGTATCTGCCGACGCGCGAGATATCGTATCTGCGCGGATCGAAGAAGAGATTGTCGAGCAGCTGCTGAGCGGACTCAAGGGTCACGGGCTCGCCGGGACGCAGACGCTTGAAGACTTCCATGAGCGCTTCGCCCTGGTTCTTCGTCTCGTCTCTCTCGATGGTGGCTTCGATTCTCTCATCGTTGCCGAAGAACTCGCGGATCTCATCGTCCGTACCGAGTCCGAGTGCTCTGATGAAAGTGGTGATGAATATCTTTCTGTTCTTGTCTATTCTTACATAATAGACATCGTTTATGTCCGTCTCATACTCAAGCCATGCACCGCGGTTGGGGTTGATTGTGCTTGAGAACAGCTCGATACCGGTCTTGTCGTGGGTCATATCGAAATATACGCCCGGCGAACGGACGAGCTGGGAGACGATGACTCTCTCTGCGCCGTTGATAACAAAGGTGCCGCTGTCGGTCATGATGGGGAACTCACCCATAAATACCTCGGACTCCTTTATTGCACCCGTCTCCTTGTTGAGCAGACGCACAGTGACGCGCATGGGGGCTGCATAGGTAGCGTCGCGCTCCTTGCACTCCTGCACGGTGTGTTTAGTCTTCTCGTCAATGCGATAGTCTATAAAGGTCAGCACCCAGTTGCCGGTGTAGTCGGTGATTTCCGCTATGTCGCGGAACACCTCCTTGAGTCCGGTGTCGAGAAACCATTTGTACGAGTTCTTCTGAACCTCGATGAGATTGGGCATCTCCATGACTTCTTCGATCTTGCCGAAGCTCATGCGCGTGGTCGTTCCTTTTTTGACGGGCTTAACATTCAGCATAGGCCAATTCACTCCGTTCTTTTTTCATCCGTTTCGTGTTATCACCATCAATTGACAGAAGCAGATATCCCATTTTTCGGGGCTATACACTTTTGTCAATTGACGGCTCGCGCAAGCTCTTTTGAAGAGCGTTGAAATGCAATAATGAAGCGGTTTTCCGCGTTTCGGGAAAGCTGTAACAAGCCCTTAGCCGAAAAGGCCGGGCACACAACGCTCCATTATAATTGTGCAGTTTTACATTTTACACTGCTAACCACATTTTGTCAAGAGGAGATACGGCTTTTTTCAGAGCAAATTCAAACTTTTTACAATATCCGTCACAATCCCGCTCTCTTGGCTCTTATCGGCGCGGAATTTGTGCAATTCTGACCGCCTGTGGACTAAATATAAGGTATTATATAAGCAAAAATCGGCGGGGCTGAATATTACAATTTAAAATACCGATAATATTCCATGATTTCGCATATCGTTTTTGACTTAAAAGCCGATGTGTGATATAATATCTGCAATTTTCAGTTTGTCGGAGGAAGAGCATGACCGGTATTGTTGATGTCGGCGGCGGAATGTGCGGAGTTTTTTCCGCAGGCATTTACGACCGCTTTCTTGAGGAAGGAATAAATTTTGACCTGTGCATAGGCGTCTCGGCGGGAAGCGCGAATCTCATTTCATATGCCGCTGGACATCATGACCGCGTCAGGCGTTTTTATGTGAACTACGCTCAGCGCAAGCAGTATATGAGCTTCGACAATTTCATACACAGCGGCTCATATATCGGGCTTGATTATATTTACTCCACCATTTCAAACTCCGACGGCGAAGATCCGCTGAACTATGATGCTTTTACAGCGAACCACACGGATTTCATAACCGTAGTCACCGACGGCGAGACGGGAGAGCCGATATACTTCCCTAAAAACAGCATAAAGCGCGACGACCTGACGGTCATAAAAGCCTCATGCTGCCTGCCTGCGGTGTGCAAGCCGATAGTTATCGACGGCAAAGACTGCTTCGACGGCGGGATCTCCGACCCTATCCCCTTTCAGAAGGCGTTTGACATGGGCTGCGACAAAGTTATAGTTGTCATCTCAAAGCCCGTTGACTATCGCAAATCTCCGCAGAAGCATATGCCGATAATCAAAGCCGCGCTGAAAAAATATCCGAAAGTCTTTGACCGCCTCGCCGTAAGGCACGAGGTATACAACCGCCAGCTCGAAGAGGCAATAAAGCTTCAGGAGCAGGGCAAAGTGATTATCTTAGCTCCACAGGACTGCTACGGCGTGAACACGCTGACCCGCGAGCCCGCCGCCCTCGAAAAGCTCTACGAAGAGGGTCGCCGCTGCGCGGACGAGCACCTCAGCGAGATAAAAGCTCCCGGTGAAAAAACCGCATAATAATGGACTGCCGTATTTAGCGCAGACCAAAGAGCAAAAGATAAAAAGGTCATAATTCACGGCTGACAACGCGGATTATGACCTTTATTTTTTCGTGCTGTGTCCGATAACGCAACACACGGATTTAATATGACGCGCAACGCAAAGATTGCATTTCACAGATTTGATAAAAGTTTCGGTTTGCTGTGCCGTAAAAGCATCAAAAGATAAAAAATTCAGAAATTCCAGAAAAAACTTTACTTTTTAGCGGAAACGGTGTTAAAATAGAGAAAAATCACGCGGTGCAGACCGCGGCACAGGGGATGATATCTTGGACAAGATAGATGTTAAGATAATCGAATGTCTCAAGAAAAACGCAAGAGAAAACGCTTCGGTAATCGGCTCGCAGGTCAACATGTCCGTCTCGGCTGTTATCGAGCGCATCAAGAAGCTCGAAGCCAACGGCATAATCAAGCAGTACACCGTCGTGCTCGACAGCAAGAAGCTCGGCATGGACATCACCGCGTTCATCTCGGTGAGCATGGAGCATCCGAAGTACAACAACAATTTCAACGAATTCGTCAAGACCCATAAGCAGATAACCGAATGTCACTACATCACCGGCGACTTCGACTTTCTTCTCAAAGTCAACACCGAATCGACCGGCGGACTTGAATCGCTGCTCAACGAGATAAAGAGCGCGGGCGGCGTTTCGCTGACAAAGACGCTCGTCGTTCTCTCGACCGTCAAAGAGGACTACTCTGTAAATCTCGAATAAAATATATCAACACAAAAGACCTGCTCTCTATTCTCTATATAGAAAGCAGGTCTTGTTTTATTTATTTTTACATCAGCTGTTCTATGACCGCCGAATAGAGGCTCTCGGGGTCGGCGAGAATTTTATTCCGGACGCTCTGTGCCTGCTCCATGTCCGCGACATAGAGGGTCAGCGTCATAAGGTCGTTGAAAGTGAATCTGACATTGCACCCGTTTTCGAGCGGGATTATCTCGACCGGCGTCTCTTTCATGCGGCGTTCCTGTTTGAGAAGCTCTTCTGCGGTCGCGAGCGCCTTGTCGCGCACGGCGCGCGGCAGTTCGTCCTCGATATTCGCCGCCGTCTTTCCCGCCTTTGTTAGACTCAGCAACTCGTCGTCATCGCTCTTGTCAGCTTCAACACTTCCGCCCTCAATAAGGCTTTCGAGCGCCTGGCTCGCTTCAAAGTAGTTCGCCAGTCCCTCGCGCTGAATGACCTCCATCAGCTGGCGGCGCAACAGTCCCCGCTCGGTGTTCTTGAGCAGGAAAGCTATCAGCACTTTTATTTCATTACGGTTGCGCAATCCGCCCGGCTCAACGCCCGCGGAAAATGCATCGTATCCGTCCATAGGGTCTCCTGTTTCGTTTGAGATTCTCTTACTTCTTCTTGCTGAAATCTATCGGGGCAATGGGTTTGCCGTAATAGCCGGTCGTCTTGAACTCATCGCTGATGAAGTTCTCGCGGCTCCACGCTCTGCCCCAGATGTTCGCCCAGCCTTCGCAGTAGAGTTTATAATATGATACACCGTCCTCTTTGCGCATTCTGACGAATTTGGGGACGTTGCACCAGATAAACGACGGTATCGCTATCACAAAAGCCCAGAGAGGTCCGAGCAAAAGCGACTGAATCGTGTGGCCATACTCATGCATGCGTGTATCGTGGACTCTGTCCGCCGGGCGGTCGGGATTCATGAAAATGAATATTCCGAGCGACACGCCGCCGAAATTATCGTGCGGGACATATGTAACAAACGCGTTGTTGAAGCGCTCGTGCTTATACTTTTTTCTCAGCGCGAGAAAGCCTATTCCGCCGACAAGGTTCTGCGGCAGAGCCCAGGTGAACTGGACTAAATAGAAAAGAAATTTTTTCATTATTATCCACTCCTTGCAAATCTTTATACATTATACCACACAAAACGCGATGTGTAAAATCTTTTTACCACTCGTCGTTTTCGTCGGCGAGCACGGCATAGGCGCAGCGCACTCCGTCAACTCCGGCGGACACTATTCCGCCCGCATATCCAGCGCCCTCGCCGCAGGGGTAAAGCCCGCGGATGTTCGACTGATATATCTCATCGCGCAGAATGCGCACGGGCGAAGACGAGCGGGTCTCGGGCGCCGTGAACACGGCTTCGGGCATAGCGAAGCCCTTGAGCATTTTATCCATCTTCAAAAGCGCATCGGCGTATGTATCCGTCACTTTCTTAGGCAGTATCTTTCTCAGATCGCTCATCACAACGCCTGTCGGGCAGCTCGGATGAACCGCACCGAGGCGGGTCGAGGGTCTGTCCGCAAGGAAATCGCCGACAAGCTGCGCCGGGGCGGTGTAATCGCTGCCGCCCGCAAGGAACGCCGCGTGCTCGATTTTTCTCTGCATATCCATTCCTGCGAGAGGATGGTCGCTGCCGAAATTCTCCGGCTCGATGCCGACGAGCAGCGCGCTGTTAGAGTTTTCAGCGTCGCGCCCGTATTCGCTCATGCCGTTGACGACTATTCCGCCCTCTTCGCTCGCCGCGTTGACCACCGTGCCGCCGGGGCACATACAAAATGTATAAGCTCCGCGCCCGTGTTCCGGGTGGCAGGCGAGCTTATAGTCCGCCGCGCCGAGCGCGGGATGCCCGGCAAAGTCGCCGTACTGCGCGCGGTCGATGAACTCGCGAGGATGCTCTATTCGCGCGCCTACCGAAAACGGCTTCTGCATCATCTTGACCCCGTGGGCATAGAGCGTCCTTACAGTGTCGCGCGCCGAATGTCCGGTACAGAGCAGGACGGTATCGGTCTCGATATCCTCAAAATGTCCGTCATGCTCGGTCTTCACGCCGTGGATATAGCCGTTTGCAACTATTATATCCGTCATTTTGCAGTTGAATCTGATTTCACCGCCGAGCGAGATTATCTCTTTTCTGATATTGCGGACAACCTCGGCAAGACGGTCGGTGCCGATATGCGGCTTTGCCGACCAGCGTATCTCCTCTGGCGCGCCGTGGTTCGCAAGCTCGTCTATAACAAAGCGGCAGAGCGGGTCTTTTATGCCCGTTGTGAGCTTGCCGTCCGAAAAAGTTCCTGCGCCGCCCTCGCCGAACTGAACGTTTGTTTCGGACGAGAACTCTCCCCCATGCCAGAAATCGGAGACAGCTCTGCTGCGGTTATCCACATCAGCGCCACGCTCCAGCACCAGCGGACGGTAGCCCATTTCCGCAAGAACGAGAGCCGCAAACATTCCCGCAGGCCCGAAGCCGCACACGGCGATACGTCCCTCAGGGGAAATGCTGCCTGTTATCTTTGGCTCAAAGGGCGTGATATCAACATAGGTGCAGAAATCCTTCAGGGAGCATATCTTTTCCTCTTCCGCTCTGCTTTCAAGCTCCGCCCAGACAGAAGAGACAGTCTTGATATCGTTCTGCTTGCGTGCATCAAGAGATATCTTGTGAATACCCGTCTGAACGGCCTTTTTTATGCCTGCCTTTTTAAGCGCCGCTCCGATTATCTCGCTGCTGTCTGTTCCGACAGGTGAATTTATCCCCTGAATAATAATTGCCATGATAAAACCGCCTTTTTAGAATAAAATGAAAAATTTTCCTGATCTGAATTGTTTAATATATAAAAAGACCCACGAAAGGAACATGACCATGAAAAGGATTTACGCCCTTCCCATTATTGCCGCTCTTATCTTATGCGGCTGCTCAAAGGAGATCACCGTGATACCGCAGGCAGATATACCCTCGGAAACTGCCGACGAAACTGCCGCAAAGCAAACACAGCCGGCAGAAACCACTGAAACACAGGCTCAGACCTCCGCTGTGTCGGAAACCATCATCACCGCAGATATTCCCATTGACGATGATACCGATGTTTTTGACGACAGCGAATTTTCCGATATCACCGACCTTGCCGATGAGGAGCTGACCGACAACACCATGACCGTCACAGTTATGTCCGTAAGCGAAAACGGCTTTATGGCAGCTCTGAGTCAGGACACATTTTTCGGCAAAAAGAATGACAAAGTGTCAATCGGTCTGCCATATGATCACCCTGAGATAGAGAGCGGCTGTGTGCTTATGGTCACTCTTTCCGATGACTGCGAGGTCATGGAAAGCTATCCCATGCAGATAAGCAGCCAGTATGTGGAGTATATAGAGGTGCTTACTTATCCCGATGAATAAGCTCCGCCGCTTCGGGACAGGTGCGTATGTAGTGGAAAAGATACTGCTGGGCAATGCCCTGAACCCCCTTTACGCAGTCGGGCAGACCGTTGGGATAAAAGCTTTCGTTAACACGCTTTATCCACACATCAACGGGATATGCGTCCGTTCTGTACATACCGAAAAGCAATACGCACATAGCCACCTTGGGGCCAATGCCCTTGACGGTCATAAGCGCTTTTTCCGCTTCCGTCAGGGGCATTTTCTTTACCTCGTCCAGCGAAAGCTCGCCTGAATTGACCCTTGCGGCGCAGTCCTCGATGTACTTTGCACGAAAGCCCGCACGCAAAGGCGCCAGATCATCGGCAGTAACGCCCCTCATCTGAGAAAACTGCGGAAATCCGCCGTACATATCGCACAGCCTGCCGATTATCCCCTTTATTCGTGGGATATTGTTGTTCTGAGAAAGAATGAACGATATAAGGCACTCCTCTGCATCCTGCCTGAGAAGCCTTACGCCCTTGGCATATGCGCACGCCTTTGCAAGGGTTTCGTCCTCAGAAAAGCGGCGTTTCAGCTCGCCGTAATCCGTGTTAAGATCAAAGTAATCCAGCCAGATGTTTCTGAAATCCTCCTCGGTAACGCCGTGGAGAATGAATATCCCCTTGTCATATTCCGTCTGGGATATAGTCAAGGGGATATTTTTGTAATATCCCTTGTACGTCCTGAAATAGTCCGAGGTTACGCTTTCCCACCTGAACGCCTGACCGCAGTCAAGGGTATCGTCAAGGGAGAAATTTTCTTCGCAGAGAATGATATCTCCGTTTTTATAAGTATAATCCATATTATCACCGATCGTTCGCAGTTACGCAGACATACTTATAAGCCTGCCTGAAATTTTTAAAGCTACACCTTATTATAACATAATTTTCGGCACATGAAAAGAGGAAAATTTATTGTAACATAAAAAGCAGCCATCCGCTACAGATGACTGCTTTTTATGGAAAGATTTTAAGAGAGGATAGTGTGTTTTTTTATCAAAGGTTTGTTCCCTTTGAGTATGTTCTTATTATACACTATTATTTTTAAATATTCAATTCATTTTTTGCACATTATTTACTCAGGATTTTTGGCAGTTATCACATAAAGTTATAATTGACTCAAATGTTTTTGTGCAAGATTATAATTTGCCTCACTGTTTTTCTCAACAATCCGCCTTTTCGGCATAATATAAGTATAAAAATAAAGTATCGCCGACAAAGCTGATATTTTAAAGAAGCAGAGCGATACACAGACGGAGGTATTTTTATGAACGAACACTACTTTTTAGGCTCATCTTCCCCATGCGGCTTTGTGACACCTATCAAGGAGCTGCTGGGCGACACGGACAACACTGTCTATCTCCTGAAAGGCACGGCAGGCTGTGGAAAATCCACACTGATGAAAAAAATATCTGCTGCCTTTTCCGATGAACCCCAGGAAATATACCACTGCTCCTCCGACCCCGATTCCCTGGACGCAGTTTATCTGAAAAACAGAAAAGCTATCATTATGGACGGCACCGCTCCCCACTGCTTTGACCCTGTTTATCCAAAAGCGGTGGAGTCTATAATCGACCTGGGGGCATATCTGGACACCGCAAAGCTCAGGCAGAACAAAAAGGATATCATCATCGTCACCGATGAGTGCGCAGGCTTCCACAAGCGCTGCCGCCTGTGCCTTGCGGCTATTTCCTCGGTAATATCCGATATGCTTTCCGCCGCAGCCGAGTCCCTGGATATAGAAAAGCTGAACGCCTTTACCGGCCGTACATCAAAGAGGCTTATCCCAAGGAAAGCCGAAAAAACAGCCTGCGGCAAGGTAACTGCAAAGCAGCTTTCGGCAATGACCATGAACGGCTACAAGACCTATCTGCCTGAGTATGAGAAGATATATCTGCTGTCCGACAGCTTTATGGCAGGCTCGGATATATTCCTCCGTGACATCTGCGACTCGGCTGTAAGAAAGGGCTATGATGTTATCGTCAGCCGCTGCCCTCTCTGCACCGAAATGTACTACGAGCACGTTCTTATCCCCGAGCTTGGCACGGCGTTCATATCATCGGGCTGCATCAATAACATAACTGTGGAGAGCAGCAAAAAGGTAATAAATTTCAGGCGGTTCTATGTCCCTCAGCCCATGATAAAACAGCGGCTGAGATTCGGCAAAAAAGCGGCTTCCGAAATGATCCGTGAAGCCACTTCGGCAATGCAGTCCGCAAAGGATATCCATGATACGCTGGAAAAATATTATGTCTCTGCCGCCGATTTCGACAGCCTTAACCGCCTTTCCTACAAGCTTATCTCGGAGATAAAGAGCTTATAAGGCTGTGCCCGAGGAGTTGTCGTCCTTGACACCCTCGGTGCTTTCGGGGATAAAAAGTATCTTTATGGTCATAAGTATAAGCTTTATGTCAAGCAGCAAAGAATACTGCTCAATGTACATCAGATCAAGACGCAGCTTGTCATAGGGCGTGGTGTTGTACTTTCCCAGCACCTGCGCATATCCCGTAACGGAATTCGGGCATTATCTTTTCGTTTTCCGCAGCAAGCTCTGGGCGCTCGGGGCGGGGTCCTACTATGGACATATCTCCCTTTAAGATATTCAGCAGCTGAGGAAGCTCATCTATTCTCACCTTGCGTATAACTCTGCCCACAGGGGTGATGCGGTCGTCATGCTCGCCCGCAAGTCTTGCCACGCCGTCCTTTTCAGCGTCAGTTTTCATGCTTCTGAATTTATAGACCTTGAACACCTTGCCGTCACGGGTGAGCCTGTCCTGAGTGTAGAACACGGGACCGCCGTCATACAGCTTGATGCACAGAGCGGTTATGAGCATTATGGGCGATGTTACAATGCAGCCCAGCGCCGAAAGCAAGATATCAAAGGCACGCTTGATGATAAGCGACTCGGCGGAAAGTCCCGAATTTCGGCATACAAGAAGCGGCGTATCGAACAGATGTATCTGCTCCGCACCTCTTATAATGATATCCGACAGCTTGGGAGTGATGTATGTGCGCTTGGAGTTTGCAAAGCATATTTTCAGGATATCGTTCTTCCGCTCGCTGGGAACATCGCAGATGATAACAGCGTCATAGGAAACTATAAGCTCGGTAATAAGGCTGATATCCTCATCGCAGCTTACAGCACGGCAGATCATGAACCTGTCCTCACGGAGGCTCATTTTTTCAACAAGTCCCACCGCCTGCCTGCTTCCGTAGATTATCACCATTTTCTTGGGCGCATAAAGCTTTGAGTAAATGCGGTTGCCGCAGAATGCCCAGATACCAATGAACGCCATGTCCGCAAGAGTGACCCAGAGCATAGGCAGCACATCGGCAACAGAACGCTCCAAAAGACATATCTGCACATATGTTATGCCGTTGATGAACAGCACGGACAAGCACTGGGAATAAATGATGTCCGACACTCTCAGCAGACCTATCCTGAAGCCGTTGTATATCCTTGAAAACAGAAAGATAAGCACCACATACACGCCGAAAATAAGCAGATTTCCCTTCCAGCCGAAATGGTCAGCCTGGATCCTGTCGGAATTGAGCACAAGATTATAGTGAGTGAGCCATGCGCAGGCGTAGCTGCCCAGCAAGAAGATTATCAGCACGGAGGAGATAAGCCCCATTATGAGCCGTTTGTATTTTTCACGTTTTTTTATATTCATATCGGAATTTCACCCTTTAATAATGTTTATGCAGTAAATAAGTATATTATAGCACATCATAACGGCAAAATCAAGCGGTTGAGACGGGCTGTTCAGATGAATATTCAGCCGACTAAGGGATAAAATATCATCAACAAATACAAAAAAAGGTCGTGATAATATGAATGAGCCTTCTACCTGGCTGCAGACCTCCCCTTTCGGGCGCAGGCTGACGGTATTCCTCGGCGGCGGCATTATCTACTCGCTTGTCGAGGTGGTCTATCGGGGCTTCACCCACTGGTCAATGACGCTGACAGGCGGCATATGCCTGCTGATAATGTACCTGCGGTATATCAGCCACCCCAACGACAGCATCGTGATGAAATGCTTTTTCGGAATGTGCGTGATAACATTTTTCGAGTTCGCCGTGGGCTGCATAGTAAATCTGCTCATGGGCTGGAACGTGTGGGATTATTCCCATATGTACCTGAATGTGCTGGGACAGATATGTCCCTCATAC
>OHQP01000632.1_pt1 | contig 12967 bp, 9 predicted proteins | sample 1578101 | NCBI WGS metagenome assembly OHQP01 (sample SAMEA3879569, study PRJEB24766) | human gut metagenome | biome: human-associated habitat; feature: feces | place: USA | collected 1985/1987 | reverse complement strand
TGATGAATGCCATACGAGGTACATTGTAGGTATCAGCCTGACGCCATACGTTCTCAGACTGAGGTTCTACACCGCCCTTTGCACAGAACACGCCGACAGCGCCGTCCAGTACACGCAGGGAACGCTCAACTTCTACTGTGAAGTCAACGTGTCCCGGAGTATCAATGATATTGATACGACACTCTTCTGCGCCGGGCTTTGCTTTGCAATTTTCCTGCAAGGTCCAGTGACAGGTGGTAGCAGCAGAAGTAATTGTAATACCTCTCTCCTGCTCCTGAGCCATCCAGTCCATTGTTGCAGAACCATCGTGAGTTTCACCTATCTTATGGTTTACACCGGTATAGAAAAGGATACGCTCGGTGGTAGTTGTTTTACCTGCATCGATGTGAGCCATGATACCAATATTTCTTGTTTTTTCAAGTGAACAATCTCTTGGCATAGCTTTTCCTCCAAAAATCTGCTGCGGCTGTGATAACCGCAGCCGTCACGTTTATAACGTTTTGCTTCGGCTTTGCGGCCTGATCACCATCTGTAGTGAGCAAATGCCTTGTTAGCCTCAGCCATCTTGTGAGTATCCTCACGCTTCTTGCAAGCTCCGCCCAGACCATTCATAGCGTCCATGATCTCAGCTGCGAGTCTCTCCTTCATGGTTCTCTCGCTTCTTGCTCTTGCGTAAGTTGTAAGCCATCTGAGTCCAAGAGTCTGCTTTCTCTCGGGTCTAACCTCCATAGGAACCTGGTAGGTAGCACCGCCTACACGGCGAGCCTTTACTTCCAGGAGAGGCATGATGTTTTCCATAGCCTCGTTGAATGCTTCAAGAGCATCCTTTCCTGTCTTTTCAGCAACGATCTCAAATGCGCCGTAAACGATCTTCTGAGCTACGCCCTTCTTACCGTCGAGCATGATATTGTTGATAAGACGTGTAACGATCTCGGAATTGTAAACAGGATCACAGAGAACCTCACGCTTAGCTATTTTACCTCTTCTTGGCACAATACTTCCCTCCTTCATAATAATGATATCATAGGTACTCGTTTCTTCCACGACACGTCGTCCAATGCAGAGGTATCATCTATATTAAAATGAATAACTCCACAATTTAATCGCTGTGTGGTTTCATTGAGTCTCATAATTGATCGGCAGCGCTTTTAATCACTTAGCACCGGCCTTAGGCTTCTTCGCACCGTACTTGGAACGAGCCTGATTTCTCTTGGCAACACCCTGAGCATCGAGTGTACCTCTGATGATGTGGTAACGAACACCGGGGAGGTCCTTAACTCTTCCGCCTCTGATGAGTACGACAGAGTGCTCCTGAAGGTTATGTCCGATACCGGGAATGTAAGCTGTTACTTCATTACCGTTGGTAAGCTTTACTCTGGCGATCTTTCTCATAGCGGAGTTAGGCTTCTTAGGTGTAGCAGTTCTTACAGCGGTGCATACGCCTCTCTTCTGAGGTGAGCTCAGATCGATAGCGATCTTCTTCTTGGAGTTATAACCCTTCTGAAGTGCAGGTGCTGTGGACTTCTTTTCGATAACGTCTCTTCCCTTACGAACCAGCTGATTAAAGGTAGGCATTGATACATCTCCTTTCATAGATTTTCGTGATATAAATATGCTTACAAAAACATACCATCACACAATTAAATATTATACACGCATTTTCCCCCATTGTCAAGCACTTTATACAAATTTCACTTTAAAAATTTGTTTTTGTGGTTTTATACAACCGAAAAACCCGCAAAGCACGCAAATGAGGGTAAAATAACGAAAATTCGGAGCAGCATCTCTGCCGCTCCGAACCTTGAACGTTTGTTATTGATGTTATCAGTGAACCGCTGTATGATCCGCATTTTCGGACTTGACGATCTGAACGTTGTTGTAAACGTCCATACCGGTACCTGCGGGGATAAGCTTACCGATGATAACATTTTCCTTAAGACCGAGAAGATGGTCGCTCTTGCCCTTGATAGCAGCATCTGTAAGAGCACGGGTGGTCTCCTGGAAGGAAGCTGCGGACAGGAAGCTGTCGGAATTGGAGGAAGCCTTTGTGATACCCTGGATAATAGGCTTGAAGGTAACGAACTTGAGACCTTCTTCTCCTGCTTCCATTCTTGCCTTGATCTTCAGGTTCTCCTCGTAGATCTCCTTGCGGTCAACTACGGAGCCGGGAAGCATGAAGCTGGAGCCTGCCTCCTCAACACGAACCTTCTTGAGCATCTGGCGAACGATTACCTCGATGTGCTTATCGTTGATATCAACACCCTGGAGACGGTAAACCTTCTGAACCTCGGTGATGATGTAGTTCTGAACAGCCTGCTGACCGAGAACCTCGAGGATATCGGAAGGATTAACGGAGCCTTCGGTAAGGGACTCACCCTTTTCAACCACATCGCCCTCACGCACCTTGATCTTGTAGCCGTAAGGAACGGGATAGTACTCTTCAGCGCCTGTTTCCTCATCGGTGATGATAACGTTTCTTGTCTTCTTGATCTCTTCCATACGAACCTTGCCGCCGAACTTGGCAATGATAGCCGCATTCTTGGGACGTCTGCTCTCGAAAAGCTCCTCGACACGGGGAAGACCCTGTGTGATATCTTCTGCGGAAGCGATACCGCCTGTATGGAAGGTTCTCATTGTAAGCTGTGTACCGGGCTCACCGATGGACTGAGCAGCGATTACGCCGACAGCCTCGCCGACAGCAACAAGATTGTTGTTGGACATATTAGCGCCGTAGCACTTAGCGCAAACGCCGTGCTTAGCGTGGCAGTTGAGAACGGAACGGATAGTAACTCTCTCAACGCCTGCATCAACGATCTTCTTAGCGTCGTTCTCGTTGATAAGCTTGTTCTTGCTTACGATAAGGTTTCCTGTCTTGGGATCGTAAAGATCGTCCATAAGGTAACGGCCAAGAAGTCTTTCCTGGAGAGGCTCGATCATCTCGTTGCCGTTCTTGATGGTGTAGATCTCGATACCCTCATCAGTGCCGCAGTCCTCCTCGTGAATGATAACGTCCTGAGAAACGTCAACCAGACGACGTGTGAGGTAACCTGAGTCGGCGGTACGAAGAGCCGTATCTGCCAGACCCTTACGGGCGCCTCGGGAGGAGATGAAGTATTCCAGAATGTTAAGGCCTTCACGGTAGTTAGCTCTGATAGGCATCTCAATGGTCGAACCGGATGTATTGGCGATCAGACCTCTCATACCTGCCAGCTGACGGATCTGGTTGATAGATCCACGGGCACCGGAGTCAGCCATCATGAAGATGTTGTTGTACTTATCAAGACCTGTAAGAAGTGCCTTTGTAAGGGCATCATCTGTATCCTTCCATGTCTCGATAACCTCTTTGTAACGCTCCTCATCAGTGATAAGTCCACGCTTGTACTGTCTTGTAATCTTATCTACAGTGTCCTGTGCATCAGCGATCATCTGTGGCTTCTGTGGTGGCACTGTCATATCTGAAATTGAAACTGTCATGGCAGCCTGGGTTGAATACTTGTATCCCATAGCCTTGACATTGTCAAGAACCTCTGCTGTTGTTGTAGCTCCGTGTGTGTTGATAACCTTCTCAAGGATCTGCTTGATCTGTTTCTTACCAACGTGGAACTCAACCTCAAACTTGAGTGCATTCTCAGCCTTTGATCTGTCTATAAAACCAAGATCCTGTGGAATGTTCTCATTGAATATCAAAAGTCCTACTGTTGTCTCTGTAAAACCTGAAACCTTTGTGCCGTCAGCAAGCTTTACTGTACGGTGTACAAAGATATTCTGGTGAAGAGTAATCTCCTTGTTCTCGTAAGCGAGCATTGCAAGATTAACACTTCCATAGTAACGGCCGAGAAGATCTATCGGTCTGCAAAGCACACGACGGTTTCCGTCTGTGACATCCTCAAACCAGATGAGGTCATATAAGCCAAGCTCAGCCTTTCCTGTATTTTCATCAGGAGTTGTGAGCTTTCTAAGCTCCTCAATATCATTGTATACAGTGTCTGATGACACCTGTGCAACCATCTTTGGATCATCCTTGTAATCAGCGAGCTTTCTCATTGTGAGGTAGTAAACTCCAAGGATCATATCCTGTGAAGGAACGGCTACAAGTCCACCATCAGAAGGCTTAAGCAGGTTGTTAGGTGACAGAAGCATGAATCTGCACTCAGCCTGTGCCTCAGCAGTCAATGGAAGATGTACAGCCATCTGGTCTCCATCGAAGTCGGCGTTGAACGCTGTACATACGAGTGGATGAAGCTTGATTGCCTTACCCTCTACAAGGATTGGCTCGAAGGCCTGGATTCCAAGTCTGTGGAGTGTAGGAGCTCGGTTAAGCATAACCGGATGCTCTTTGATGACGTCCTCAAGGACATCCCATACCTCCGGCTGAAGTCTCTCAACCATCTTCTTTGCACTCTTTATGTTGTGTGCGGTTCCGTTAGCGGCAAGCTCCTTCATAACGAATGGCTTGAAAAGCTCGATAGCCATCTCCTTTGGAAGACCACACTGATAAATCTTAAGCTTTGGCTCTACGCAGATAACCGAACGTCCTGAGTAGTCAACTCGCTTTCCGAGAAGGTTCTGACGGAAACGTCCTCCCTTTCCCTTGAGCATGTCTGAAAGAGACTTAAGAGCTCTGTTTCCGGGACCGGTAACAGGACGGCCACGACGTCCATTGTCGATAAGTGCATCGACAGCCTCCTGAAGCATACGTTTCTCGTTACGAACGATGATATCCGGTGCTCCAAGATCAAGAAGTCTTCTAAGACGATTGTTACGGTTGATGATTCGTCTGTAAAGGTCGTTAAGATCACTTGTTGCGAAACGTCCTCCATCGAGCTGAACCATTGGACGAAGATCCGGTGGGATAACAGGAATAACTGTCATAATCATCCACTCAGGCTTGTTTCCTGACTCACGGAAAGCCTCTACAACCTCAAGTCTCTTGATGATACGTGCACGCTTCTGACCTGTAGCATTCTCAAGCTCAGCCTTAAGCTCTGCCGAATCCTTCTCGAGATCGATTGCTGCCAAAAGCTCATGGATAGACTCAGCACCCATTCCTACACGGAATGCTGAGCGGCCATAAGTATCGCATGCCTCCTGGTACTCTGACTCGTTGAGAATCTGCTTGTATGCAAGCTTTGTCTCGCCCGGGTCAAGCACAATATATGAAGCAAAGTACAGTACTCTCTCAAGTACACGTGGAGATAAGTCAAGGATGAGTCCCATACGTGATGGGATACCCTTGAAATACCAGATATGAGATACAGGAGCAGCAAGCTCGATGTGTCCCATACGCTCTCTACGAACGCTTGACTTTGTGATTTCTACGCCACATCGGTCGCAGACAACACCCTTATAACGTATCTTCTTGTATTTACCACAATGACACTCCCAGTCCTTCGTTGGTCCGAAAATCTTCTCGCAGAAAAGACCGTCTTTTTCAGGCTTTAATGTTCTATAGTTAATGGTCTCAGGCTTTTTAACCTCGCCATGTGACCACTCTCTGATCTTTTCAGGAGATGCTAATCCAATCTGAATCGCATCAAACTGCATTGCCTGATTATTTTCTATATTATTTGTTTCTGGCATTTTGGCACTCCCTTCTAATTATTCTTCGTCATCAAGAACTTCATCAGCAAAAATATCGTCATCCGCTGTCTCAGGAGACTCTTCCTCTTCTATGTCAACAAGCTCTTCGTTGTCATCAAATTCTTTCTTTGAGAAACCATGCTCTGCGAATGACTCACTGTCCTCGAATGCATAGTCCTTATCGTTTCCGATAATTGAGTTGATATCTGTATTACCGTACTCACTTGTCTCGATAAGCTCAACCTCTTCTCTGTTCTCATCAAGTACCTTGACATCCAGACCAAGTGCCTGAAGCTCTTTGAGAAGTACCTTGAATGACTCTGGAATACCAGGCTCAGGGATATTCTCACCCTTGATGATAGCCTCGTAGGTCTTGACACGGCCAACAACATCATCGGACTTCATTGTAAGGATCTCCTGGAGTGTATATGCAGCACCATATGCCTCAAGAGCCCAAACCTCCATCTCTCCGAAACGCTGTCCACCGAACTGTGCCTTACCACCGAGTGGCTGCTGTGTTACTAATGAGTAAGGACCTGTTGAACGTGCATGGATCTTATCGTCAACAAGGTGATGCAGCTTAAGGTAATGCATGTGTCCGATAGTTGTCTTTCCATCGAAGCACTCACCTGTTCTACCATCACGAAGCTGTACCTTTCCATCCTTGGAAATCGGAACGCCCTTCCATAAGCTTCTGTGAGCTCTGTTTGTTGAAAGGTATTCCATAACGTCCTCACGGAGTGTATCAACATATTTATCATAGAAGATTTCAGCATCTGCGCTCCAGTATGGATGCTCAGCCTGTAAATCCTTTTCAAGCTCTTCCTTATCGAACGGAAGATTTACGTAATCATTTGCAAGCTCAAGTGTATCCTCGATATCTACCTCGTTTGCTCCGTCAAATACAGGAGTTGAGATATTGAAGCCAAGTGCCTTTGCCGCGAGACTCAGGTGAATCTCAAGGACCTGACCGATGTTCATTCGTGAAGGAACACCGAGTGGGTTAAGTACGATATCCAGTGGACGTCCGTTTGGAAGGAATGGCATATCCTCAACAGGAAGCACACGGGAAACGACACCCTTGTTACCGTGACGTCCGGCCATCTTATCACCGACAGAAATCTTTCTCTTCTGTGCAATGTAGATACGTACTGACTGGTTTACTCCCGGAGAAAGCTCATCGCCGTTCTCTCTTGTAAATACCTTGGCATCAACAATGATACCGTAAGCACCATGAGGTACCTTAAGTGATGTATCACGAACCTCTCTTGCCTTCTCACCGAAGATGGCACGAAGAAGTCTCTCCTCTGCTGTAAGCTCTGTCTCACCCTTTGGTGTAACCTTTCCTACAAGGATATCACCGGCACGAACCTCTGCACCTACACGGATGATACCTCTCTCATCAAGGTCCTTGAGTGCGTCGTCGCCGACACCAGGGACATCACGTGTAATCTCCTCAGGTCCGAGCTTTGTATCACGTGACTCTACCTCATATTCCTCGATATGAACTGATGTATACACATCATACTCTACGAGACGCTCTGAAAGAAGAACGGCATCCTCGTAGTTGTATCCTTCCCATGTCATGAATCCGATAAGCGGGTTCTTTCCAAGAGCAAGCTCTCCCTGACTTGTTGAAGGACCGTCTGCGATAACATCGCCTGCCTTAACCTTGTCACCCTTAAATACGATAGGTCTCTGGTTGTAGCAGTTTGACTGGTTAGAACGAGAGAACTTTGTAAGGATATACTCTCTCTTGTTTCCGTCAGTTTCTTTTATGATAATGCGGTTTGACTCTGAAGATAATACCTCTCCGTCTGCCTTTGCAACTACGCAGACACCTGAGTCAACTGCGGCCTTTGTCTCAATACCTGTACCAACTACAGGAGCCTCTGTGGTCAGAAGCGGAACGGCCTGACGCTGCATGTTTGATCCCATGAGGGCACGTGTAGGGTCATCGTTCTGCAAGAATGGAATCAGCGCTGTAGCTACTGAGAATACCATCTTTGGAGACACATCCATATAATCAAATGCTGACTTATCGTACTCCTGAGTTTCCTCTCTGTAACGACCTGAAACTGAGTTACGTACGAAATGTCCTTCGGCATCAAGCTTCTCATTAGCCTGTGCTACGTGGTAGTTGTCCTCCTCATCGGCTGTCATGTATACAACCTCTTCTGTGACTACCGGGTTCTTAGGATCAGTCTTGTCAATCTTACGGTATGGAGCCTCTACGAAGCCATACTCATTGATTCTCGCATAGCATGCAAGTGAGTTGATAAGACCGATGTTTGGTCCCTCAGGAGTCTCTACAGGACACATACGGCCGTAGTGAGTGTAATGTACATCTCGAACCTCGAATCCGGCACGGTCTCTTGAAAGACCACCAGGTCCAAGTGCTGATAAACGTCTCTTGTGAGTAAGCTCTCCAAGAGGGTTGTTCTGATCCATGAACTGTGAAAGCTGTGAAGAACCGAAGAATTCTTTAACAGCGGCAGTTACAGGCTTTATATTGATAAGTGACTGAGGTGAAATTCCCTCTAAGTCCTGTGTAGTCATTCTTTCACGAACAACACGCTCCAGTCTTGAGAGACCGATACGGTACTGGTTCTGTAACAGCTCTCCAACCGCACGGATACGTCTGTTTCCAAGATGATCGATATCGTCATCTGTTCCTGCGCCCCACTCTAAGTGCATATTGTAGTTGATAGTTGCGAAGATATCTTCTTTAGTAATATGCTTTGGAATAAGGTCAGATATATCTCTCTTTATAGCCTCGATTCTGTCCTCAAGAGAATCATACTCCTCGAGAATCTGAGCAAGTACCGGATAGTAAACAAGCTCAGTAACACCGATAGACTTAGGATCCTCAATCTCAGGAATCCAGCTTCTGATGTCAACCATCATAGAAGAAAGAATCTTGACATTTCTTGTCTCTGTCTGAATCCATAAAGCAGGAACGGCAGCGTTCTGGATCTGTGTGGCAAGCGCACGGTCAACAACAGTACCTGCCTCAGCGATAACCTCACCTGTAGAAGGATCCACTACGTCCTCAGCTAAAACCTGTCCACTGATACGGTTCTTTAAAGCAAGCTTCTTATTAAACTTATAACGTCCTACCTTTGCAAGGTCATATCTTCTAGGATCGAAGAACATTGCTGTGATAAGGCTCTCTGCACTCTCAACTGAAAGTGGCTCGCCCGGACGAATCTTCTTATATAACTCTAATAAACCAGCCTCATAGCTTCCCTGTGGCTCACGCTCTGTGATTGCAGGGTCCTTGCTGAATGATGCCTGGATCTTTGGCTCATCTCCGAACATATCGAGAATAGCCTGGTTTGTACCTACTCCAAGTGCACGTAAAAGTACTGTGATAGGTACCTTACGTGTTCTGTCTACTCTTACATAAAAAACGTCGTTAGAGTCTGTCTCATACTCAAGCCATGCACCACGGTTTGGAATAACAGTACAAGAATACAGGGTCTTTCCGAGCTTATCATGAGCAATTCCGTAATAAATACCAGGAGAACGAACTAACTGACTGACAATAACTCGCTCTGCACCGTTGATTACGAATGTACCGGTCTCTGTCATTAAAGGCAGATCACCCATGAAAATTTCATGCTCATTAATCTCATCTGTCTCTTTGTTGTGAAGTCTGACTTTAACCTTTAAAGGAGCTGCGTATGTTGCATCTCTTTCCTTGCACTCAGGAATTGTATACTTTACATCATCTTCGCATAATGTAAAATCTACAAAATCAAGACTAAGCTTTCCGCTGTAATCTGTGATTGGAGAGATATCCGCAAAAGCTTCCTTGAGACCTTCGTCTAAGAACCACTGATAAGAATCCTTCTGGACCTCAATCAGATTTGGCATCTGCAGAACCTCTTTTTGTCTTGAGTAACTCATACGCATGCTTTTTCCGGATGTGACCGGACGTATTCTGTTTTTCTCCATTGACGTTTCACCTCTCGTTTTTATTTTAATCTAGCAAGTATCTAGATAATGATTCAAAAACCACCCCAGTTACTATATCTTGTGGTTTTTCTCTTGTGCACATATTTGTGAATGCATTTTAGTGTAATTTACCTATTGACAAATTTGCATCATTTAAAAAATTGCATAAAAATGCCACTGCACCACAATAGTGCAACGTATACTATACAACAAATCCGACACGAATGCAAGTGTTTTTTTATTTTTTGTAAAATATTCAAAATATTTGTGCAATAAATTTGTTGGATGTCGGATAGGCTACGAGCGGAGGTCCCAAAAATGCTCAGGCATTTTCGGAACGCGCTCCGACTGTCGCGCAATAAAAACATAAAAAAGAGCCAAGGTGCAAATAGAATTTGCCCTTGGCTCTTTTTTATGTTTTTACTCCGCTCGTAGCCTATCCGACTATTTAAGAGTAACCTTAGCACCCTCTGCCTCAAGTTTAGCCTTAGCGTCCTCTGCTGAAGCCTTGTCAAGCTGCTCTTTGATAACCTTTGGTGCGCCATCAACAGCGTCCTTAGCCTCTTTAAGTCCAAGACCTGTGATCTCACGAACAACCTTGATAACCTTAACCTTGTTTGGTCCAACCTCTGTAAGCTCTACGTCGAACTCAGTCTTCTCCTCAGCTGCTGCTCCGTCAGCTCCTGCTGCTGCAACTACAACACCTGCTGCTGCAGAAACACCGAACTCTTCTTCACAAGCTTTTACTAAATCATTTAACTCTAATACGCTTAACTCTTTGATAGCATCAATAAACTCTGCTGTTGTTAACTTTGCCATTATAATTTCCTCCATTTAAAAATTTAATTATGATAATAAGGTTCAAATATAATATTTGAATTATTCTGCTGCTGGAGCTTCCTCTGCAGCATCCTCTGCTGGTGCTGCCTCTACGGCTGCATCTGCAGCGCCACCCTGCTCTGCGATCTGATTGAGTACACGAGCAAGATTTGTGATAGGTGACTGAATGCTTCCAAGTAATTTTCCAAGAAGCTCATCTCTGCTAGGTACAGCGGAGATTGCCTTCATACCCTCAGCATCATAAAATGTTCCCTCAACTACACCTGCTTTAATCTCTAAAGCCGGAGCTGTTTTAGCGAACTTAGCTAAGATTCTAGCTGGTGCTGTTGCATCCTCTGTTGATACAGCGAATGCGCTTGGTCCTTCAAGGACATCCTTTAATCCCTCGAACTCTGTTCCCTGGATTGCACGGTTTACTAAAGTATTCTTGTATACCTTGTAAGTTACACCGGCTTCTCTTAACTGTTTACGTAACTGAGTATCCTCTGCTACTGTGAGTCCTAAGTAATCAACAACTACTACTGACTGTGCACCATTGATAACACCGGAAATCTCATCTACGATTGGCTGTTTAAGTTCTACCTTTGCCACGATTCATTTACCTCCTTTTAGATTTTCGCATAAAAGACATGAGGCATTTGATTTATTAATCAAAGAAACCCTCCTGCCTGTCGACAGAAGGGTACAAGTCAAAATTCAAGATAAATCTCGAAAATTCCCTCGGTAGGTTCTACGTTTACGCCTTGCGGCACCTACTGTCTTCGGCAATATGCATTGCAATTATATCAAACTATATTACGGATGTCAATTACTTTCCGCAAAACTTTTGCTTGGCGTTTGATAGGTCTTGTAAATTGTTTTACTGTAACTGTTTAACTATCTTACTGTGTAATCTTAACCACGTTTAACTTAACGCCAGGTCCCATTGTAGATGTAAGAGTTGCGCTCTTAATGTACTGACCCTTTAAGCTAGCAGGTTTTGCTTTATTAATTGCACCCATAAGAGACTGGAAGTTGTCGTTTAACTGCTCGTCTGTGAAAGATGCTTTTCCAACTGGCACATGGATAATGTTTGTCTTGTCCAATCTGTACTCAATCTTACCGGCTTTGATATCGTTAACAGCTTTTGTTACATCCATAGTAACTGTTCCTGCCTTTGGGTTTGGCATTAAGCCCTTTGGTCCAAGGACACGTCCTAAACGACCAACAACACCCATCATATCAGGTGTAGCAACTACAACGTCGAAGTCTAACCATCCCTCGTTCTGGATCTTTGGAATTAACTCCTCGCCTCCAACGAAGTCAGCTCCTGCTGCCTGTGCCTCGTCAACCTTAGTTCCCTTAGCGAAAACTAAAACCTTAACTGTTTTTCCTGTTCCGTGTGGTAATACAACCGCACCACGGATCTGCTGCTCTGCGTGACGTCCGTCGCAGCCTGTTCTAAGATGAAGCTCGATTGTCTCGTCAAATTTAGCTGTAGCATTTTTCTTTACGATAGAGATAGCGTCAGCAACATCGTACTGCTCTTTCTTATCAAATGCCTTAACAGCGTCTTGATACTTCTTTCCTCTTTTCATGAAAAAATAACCTCCTGGTGGTAATATCGGGAGAGGGCCCTCCCACATAATCGTTAATAAATATCGTTAATTTTTGCAGAATTTCTCAGAAGAATGCCGTTCTTGCATTCTTCCAATGAATTTGCTGTTTTTGCAAATTCTATTCTTCCACTGTAACACCCATACTTCTTGCAGTACCAGCGATCATGCTCATAGCTGCTTCTAAGTCAGGCATTTTTAATTCTGCGATTTCCTGTAATTTTGCTTTGGAAAGTGTAGCAACCTTTGTCTTGTTCGGTGTTGCAGAACCAGATTTAATGTTGCAGGCTTTCTTGATTAATACAGGAGCAGGTGGTGTCTTTGTAACGAAGCTGAAGCTTCTGTCTGCGTATACTGTAATAACTACAGGGATGATAAGATCTCCCTGATCAGCGGTTCTTGCGTTGAACTGTTTTGTAAATTCAACGATGTTAACGCCATGCTGTCCAAGAGCAGGTCCAACTGGAGGAGCAGGTGTAGCCTTGCCAGCAGGAATCTGCAATTTGATATATCCTTCTACTTTCTTTGCCATTTGGAATTGCCTCCTTAATCCAATGTTTCAGGCATAATCTCATGCCTGCGCACAGATCCTGGTCTGTGCTTTAATTGTTAAGTTTTACATCTGCGAAACTTATTTCTACCGGCGTTTCGCGGCCAAACAATTCAACATTGATAGTAACCGTCTGCTTCTGAGTGCTGATTGCAGTAATAACACCTGCAGTATCTTTCCATGCTCCAGCTGTTACAACAACCATATCACCCTCTGCAAAGTCTACCTGAATGTCATCATTCTTGATTCCTAACGGGAGCATTTCTTCTTCCGTAAGCGGAACCGGTTTGGATCCCGGTCCTACGAATCCGGTAACACCTCTGGTGTTGCGGACAACATACCAGGTATCATCATTCATAATCATGTTCACAAGCAGCTTTTAAATCAGCTATATCTTTTTCAGCTAATCCTGGTAATCTGATTACTGTTCCAGGTAAGTTCA
>OHQP01000604.1_pt1 | contig 13412 bp, 17 predicted proteins | sample 1578101 | NCBI WGS metagenome assembly OHQP01 (sample SAMEA3879569, study PRJEB24766) | human gut metagenome | biome: human-associated habitat; feature: feces | place: USA | collected 1985/1987 | reverse complement strand
CTGGTGCAGACCCGCTGCTGCGGCGCACTCCACCACCGCCGTCTCGTCTGGCAGCAGGCCGTAGAAGCCGTCGATAGTGCCGCCAAAGGGACCGGACACGGGAAGGGCGATACGCTGTCCGCCGCAGGCATCCAGAAAGCAGTCTGTGGTGCCCTCGCCGCCATCGGCCACCGGCAGGGCGTCGATGTGCCAGCCGGGGATATGGAGACTGCGGGCGATGCGGCAGATGTCCGGGGAGGACAGCGTGCCTTTGAATGAGTCGGAGAGGACAAGACAGCGTTTCATGGAGCGCACTCCCTTCGTTTTGATAAGGGGATTATACCAGCCGGGAGAAAAAAACACAAGGGACGGCGTAGGCCGTCCCTCATGTTTTGTACGTTATTTGCTATACCGATTTGAGGAGAGGAGAGGACTTACTTGGCCAGCAGCTTAGCAGCACGCTTCTTGCCGTACATGCAGCAGGCTACCACATACGCCACAGCGCAGGCCACGCCGATGATGTAGGCGGGCGTCCAGGGAATGTTGAAGCCGATGTGGGCGTTGGCGATGTAGGTCACGCAGATGAAGGTGTAGAAGCAGCCGGGGATCATGGGGATCCAAGCCCACTTGCCCTTGCCGTTCTCGAACATCCACGCGGTGATGCACAGGAAGGCGAACAGGGACAGGGTCTGGTTGGCCCATGCGAAGTAACGCCACAGGATGTTGAAGCCGTCGGCATTGGTCTTGGCGAACACGAGGATGGCGATGACCAGCGCGAAGATGGGCACAGCCAGCTTGATGCGCTTGCCGTTGGTGGACTGGTCGATGTGCAGCGTCTCAGACAGGCTCAGACGCAGGGCGCGCAGTGCCGTATCACCGGAGGTGATGGGCAGCACGATGACGCCCAGCAGGGCGATGATGCCGCCCACATGACCCAGCAGGTACTTGCAGACCACGCCCACGGTGCCGGTAGCCAGCCCGGCATTGGGCTCCTGCAAAGCCAGGTTGTACACGCCCATAGCGCCGGCAGCCCAGACCATGGCGATGAAGCCTTCCAGCACCATCATGTTGTAGAAGGTGTTGCGGCCCTGACGCTCGCTCTTCATGGTACGGGAGATGATAGCGGTCTGGGTGGAGTGGAAGCCGGACAGAATACCGCAGGCCACGGTCACGAAGAAGATGGGCAGGAAGTGCTTGGTGGAGAAGTAGTCCGCGTAGGTGAACGTACCCACGGTGCCGTCAGCACCGGTGAGGCTCAGCACGGGAGCAGCCCAGCTGTCCCAGATGTTCAGCAGGGGCATGCCGGTGACGAAGATGCCGATGAAGATGCCGATGGCGGAGAACAGCAGGATACCGCCGAAGATGGGGTAGATCTTGCCGATGATGGCGTCGATGGGGAACACGGTGGCGATCAGATAATACAGGAAGATGACACCGTAGATGACCCACGTGGAGACGGAGGTAGCCTTGCCGTCAAAGCCGAACACCTGGGTGGCGGCGATGTCGCCGGGGGTGTAGATGAACACAGCGCCCACCAGCAGCAGCAGCACGCACACGAACACGTTGTAGAACTTATAGATACCCTTGGTGGAGTACCGGCGGATCATCTCAGGCATCTGGGTGCCGCCGTCGCGCAGGCAGATCATGCCGGAGAAATAGTCGTGCATGGCGCCGCCGATGATGTTGCCGATGGGGATGGTCAAAAACGCGATGGGTCCAAACAGGATGCCCTGGATCGGCCCGAGGATGGGGCCGGTGCCCGCGATGTTCAGTAGGTTGATGAGGCTATTTTTCCAGCCGCGCATGGGAACGAAGTCAACGCCGTCCTCCTTGGTGTAGGCGGGCGTCTTGCGGTCGTCAGGACCAAAGACCTTTTCGCAGAAGCGGCCGTACAGTGCAGCACCGCCCAGCAAAATAACGAGGCCGATGATGAATGTCGTCACAAAAACACACTCTCCTTTGTAAAGTGGATTTTCTCTTTCCGGAACGTCCGGATCGTCCCGAAAAATCATGCTCAGATTATAACACTGCGTGAATAAATTGCACGTTAATCTTTGCGGCGTGTACATAAAAATGTCATAAATAAAAGGTCGAAACCTGTAAAGAATTGCCGTAAAAAGAAACTTGTAAAAGTATTTAACAATGAGGGCTTTTTGCAAGTTTTCCTGCCGCGAACCAAAATACAAACGGTGTTTGCCTGCCAAAATTTTTGTCTGGCGGTAACGTTGCTGGGGAAACGGCAAGATCACCTGGGCACTTGCCCGTTTTCGGCAAACGTGGTATCATAGCAATAATATGAGAAAGGGAGGATATGCCTGTGGAATACAACAAGTCCATCAACGCCATGACCCCCGGCGACGAGATCGAGGGCTACTACATACTCAAGTCCGCCAACCCCAAGGTGGCGGCAAGCCATTCCTGACCGGAGCGCTCAGCGACCGTACCGGCACGATGGAACTGAAGGTCTGGGACTATGCTGGGCCGCTGACCGCCGCCGACGAGGGCACCGTGGTCAAGGTGCGGGGTACCGTGGGTGAGTATCGGGGCACTGCGCAGTTCACCGCCGCGCGTATCCGTCAGGCGGCCCAGGAGGATCCGGTGGATGTGTCCGCCCTGGTGCCCACTGCGCCCATCGACTGCGGCGCGGCGATGGAGGATCTGCGCCGTGCGGCGGCCTCCATTACGGACCCGGACTACCGTGCCGTGGCCGAGGCCATGCTGGAGGTCCACGGGGAGACGCTCCATCCCCGCCGCCAAGAGCGTTCACCATGCCTTTCTGGGCGGCCTGCTGATGCACACCGCCAACATGGTGAAGATCGCGGACTTCCTGGCGGGAATGTACCCGGAGACGATCGACCGCAGCCTGCTGCTGACGGGGACGCTGCTCCACGATATGGCGAAGGCGCAGGAGTTCGTGTTCTCGCAGCTGGGTCTGGCCACGGATTACTCCATTAAGGGGCAGCTGCTGGGGCACCTGGTCATGGGAGCGCAGGACGCGGCGGAGACTGCCGCCCGCCTGGGCGTGCCGGAGGAGAAGTCCGTGCTGCTGCAGCACCTGATCCTCTCCCACCACGGTGAACCGGAGTTCGGCGCGGCGGTGCGCCCTCTGTGCGCTGAGGCGGAGCTGCTGAGCCTGATCGACGCGGTGGACAGCCGTATGGAGATCTACCGCGAGACGTATGATACGATGGAGCCGGATACCTTCAGTCCGCGCATCTTTGCGTTGGAGAAAAAGGTGTTCAGGCACGTGTAGGCTCTTGACAAACGGCGGCGCGGAGAGTACCCTGTCGTCAGTGCCCGCAGGGCACAATACACATTTTATTAAGGAGACACGTTTGAAACTCAATACCCTGACACTGGAGCGTGTGGCCTGACCGGGAGGTCTGGCAGCCATCGATTGACAAGAGCAAACACGCCTGCCCTTGTCAATCGATGGCGATATGCACGCCATTCCTCTCGGAGCATGAAAACACATCTTCAGGAGGAAACACCATGAACCGCGAAAACAAGCGGAAGACTTTTGAAAAAGGCTACTACAAGACCCATCCCTGCAATGACACCTTCACCTGCAAGGTCTGCGGCCGACTCTGCACACCGCAGGGGGCCGGCAGCGACCACCGCAACCACTGCCCCAACTGCCTCTCCAGCCTGCACGTAGACATCGAGCCCGGCGACCGGGCCTCTGACTGCGGCGGCATCATGGAGCCGGTGGCGGTCTGGGTACGCAGGGGCGGTGAATGGGCGATCATCCACCACTGCAAGCGCTGCGGCGCGCTCAGCTCCAACCGTGTGGCGGCGGACGACAATCCCATGAAGCTCATGTCCATCGCCATGAGGCCCCTGTGTGAGCCGCCGTTCCCACTGGAGCGCATCGAGGAGATGACCGCCCTCATGGCCGGCGACGGCCGAATGAAGTAGTCCCAGCAAAAGCAAAACCACCCGTTAGGGTGGTTTTGTTTTTGCTGTTATCTTATCATGGCACAAATAGATTCGAACACGTCCCCATACCGCAAGGGAGGCGCTGCGTGCAGGGCGGCCTATTAAGGGAGCAGCTTCAGATCAGCGAGGGTGCATTGCTTTCAATGGCGGGTATCTGCATAAGTGGTACCTCCCGGCAAAGCCCTTGTGTATTTACGGATCATCGAAGCGGCGTAAAGCATGACCAGCAGCTCCGTGACTGGCATCGCAAACCAGATCGCATCGGCGTTGACCAGCGCAGGAAGAACCATGATCAAAATGCCGCTGATGACAAGTCCCCGTGCCACAGAAACAACGAACGCTGCCTTCGGCTTCATGATCGCCTGGAAATAATAGGTCGAGAAGATGTTGAACGGCAGCAGCAGGAAGGATAACGCATAGGTGCGGACAATGGTAGGAGACATCCGCTCCGAAGAAGGTCAGGATGGGACGCTCGAAGCATATGGCCCCGATCCATGCCAGAATGGATAAGATCACTGCGCCGATCACGGCCGATGTGAAATACTGGTTCTCACTCCCGTCGCATTTCTCGCTGCCGCGCTTTGTACTGAAAATCACGCTGCCGCCGATGCCCATCAAAAGGCCAAGACTGTAGATGATGTTCCAGACCGGAGCGACGACCGCCAATGCCGCCGTTCCCTGCGGCCCGTGGTACTGGCCGAATAGACCGATGTGATCATGGCGCTGCCAAACGCAGCCGACAGATATTTAAAGTACATTGCATCACCTCCAATAATCTATTGTAAAAAACGTCGAAATGTGTTAGAACAAAATAGAAATATATTTGAAGGAGTGGTTTTATGCTAAATTATACTTTAGGAACGATAGAAGCTTCTGAAGCCTTGATCAAAGATTTATATATTGATTTAAGAGCAAAAGTTAATGCATGGTCAAAAATAACTCAACAAACGCCTCAGGCACGTATGGGATATGTTGGTCAGCATTTGGTGAGTGTCGTAACAGGATATCCTGGCGGAAAATCCGGTGCTCGTGGTTATGATTTAGTTATAGATGATGAAAGACATGGTGAAATTAAAACTTGTTATAGAGTCGATCAATTAGGGTCTTGTAATGCTTGTGGTGCAGTTGTTTCAAGTTTAGAAACGGAATGTGCTGTATGCAGCTCTACAAGCATTAATAGGAAAGATGATTCGAAGTGGTTAATAGCAATCCGAAACAATGACGAGTTTGCAAAGTTATTGGATCCTTACAGATATTACTTTGTTCTTTTTGAATTCGAATCCATATATGATAGCAACAACAACGACATTATTGCGTCAATATGGGAAGTTGACCCAAAGAGTAAAGGGTTTGCGTACTGTATGATTGACTATTATCTCAATATTCGTTCACAGTCAACATCTAAAGCACCGTTTAACATGTGGCCTCATATGCTAAAATTCGCATTAACAGAACCAACTTTGATTTACAGATCAAAAATCACAAATGATGGCAATATAATCACCGATGTATTCCCATCCAAAAACAATACTTATTCAGATGTACTACTTCCTTTAAGTTCATATTCTGGATCAACTACCATAAGTGTAGCTAACATTAAAAATGTTATTAAAAAATACAGCCCATCTGCTCGTGTTAATGGATTAAATAAAGAAAAGCTATTGCAATTATTAGAAGACATAAGGAAAACTAATAATATAACCAATGCCGATCTATGCAACAAATTCGCGGATGAAATATATTTGCCTAAAATCGTTTTGAAAAAAGCAGATATACCACTATCGTTACGCTCACAGTTTATCGATTTAAGATAATTATAATAGCGCCATCTGTCTACATGCTAATCGTTCTAACGACTTTTCGTAATACTCTTGTTCTATTTCAAATCCAATATAATTACGCTTGTTATTAATACAAGCCAAGGCTGTTGAACCTCCACCCATAAATGGATCTAAAACAATATCGTCCTCATCACTGCTTGCAAGAATTAGTCTTGCAAGCAGTTTTTGTGGTTTTTGGGTAGGATGGATGCGGTCTTTTTCTTCATAAAAATTCACGTCATCCCATACATCTGTTAACCCCATTTGTGCATGATATGTTTGACTAATCTTATCGTATGGAATGTTAAATTCAAGAATTGTTTGCAATTTGTCCCACAATTCTTCAGTGGGTAATTGCTCGCAAACATTTTTGCCTGTATAAATACTCCACATACCGCCACCGTTTGATTTGACACCCAACATCTCATTGATTTGTTTTGCGGAATAACCTAATTCTTTTTGCCTTTGCTTTAAAAAGGATTTTGCAAAAGGTTTGGGATCTTTACATAAAAATAAAATACTTTCGGTCACATTAGGGAACATTCGATAATTTTTAGTTGCTCGCCCAGATACAGCTTGCATGCCTTTATTTAATACTATTTGTTGTCTAAGTTCAAAACCATACTTTTCTAAAATAGGCAACAATCTACTTAACATTCTAAAATAACCAAACAAATAGAAACTACCGCCCATTCTTAAAACACGGGCAGCTTCTGCAATCCATTTTTCTGACCATTCAAGATAGTCTTCTTCTGTTCTCCAAAGATAATCCCATTTTTCGCCGATAACCTTAAAATATGGTGGATCCGCGATGATAAGGTCTATAGACGCCTCATCTATCATTTGATTCATTCCGGCGACGCAATCTATATTATAAATAATGTTTGTATCCATTTTTTTACCTTCTCTTTATTTATCGAACCTGATCTCCATTAGCTAAAACAAAATACTGTTCATATTTCACATTGAGCACATTAGCAATTTGATTTAGCTCATCTTGTGTAACCGTATTTCTCTTAAGTTTAACACTGAAATTTTGTGGTGTTTGATTTATTCTTCTTGCCAATTCTGACAAACTTACGCCAGAACGCACACAAAGAACTCGTATCTGTTCAGAAGTAGTCATAATAAGCCTCCATACAACTATTATCACAGTTGACATTATAAATCGTTTGATTGATAATATCAACTGTTTCTTTGAGAAACGAGGGTGGCAAACTCGTTAAGTTAAGTTGATATGCAAAAACGAGGGAGACCTGAACTCAAGTCTGACAATGAAACAAAAAGAAACCTTTGAAAAATTCAAGGACTGCACAAGTGAACTGTCCTGCATCACTGAGTGTGAAGCGTTCAGTTCAGGATTTATCTTGGCCACTCGCATCATGGCGGAAGTGATGCAAGGCTTGGAGGAGGCCGAGAATATGCTACAAACCACAGTAATTTCTAAATTATAAAACAACTCATAAAAATCAAAAATCCGAACGTATCACCATTGATGATAATGTTCGGATTTTTTGACTTGTGCAAAGGACGGTTAAAATCGATATTTTTGTTTTTGGTGCAGAAGGCACCGCAGCTTATAAAACAGGGCCGGTCTGCTCAATGCCAGCTTCCTGTGCTGGGGCAATATTCAACTCAGGCAGATTGTTCAGATAGCGTTCCACATTCCGGTACTGCACTCCATTTTCCAGTGCGGCATCCTCACCCCGATACAGGACATAGCGTCCCCGGATCGGGCCAAATCGCCGCTCAGTTTTATCGCATTTTTCCTGATCGGCCAAATGCCGGTATTGTGCGGGAACCTGTTTGTCACTGTGTTTGATCTCGAAAATCTCGCAGCAGTTTTCCTTCTCGTCATAGATCACCATGTCAAACTCGCCGACCGCAAACTGCAGCTTGAACACCCGGTGTTCTCTGTCAGCCGACTTCATGGTTTCCAGCAGGACGATAGCGTTTTTCGTCTTGGTCATATAAAATGGCCGCTCCTTCATCAAAAATCGTTTCCCCAAGGATGCTCCCGTTTTTGCGTAGGCAATGATATTCCAGAGTTAGATCAAATTTGGTCTCTATGATAGTTTCAATGGGGACTGCCTGGGGAGGCCCGTCCAACAAAACGGGATCATACTCTTGCAGGATCTTCCGTCCAATGGTTTCAATTGCGTCCAATCGATACTTTGGTACAGACAAGAAAATCCCCCCTTAGTTCTGGCGGTTCTGCAGCATTTCCATAAATGCTTTCCATTCTTCATCGGTAGCATCTACTTCCTTTGCCACTCTCAATGCTGCGCGGACGATGTCATGCTGGCGGATATAGTCAGGCAGATCGGCCGGAACTGTCTGCCTGGAATCTGCGGCCAGATCCAGCAGCATTTCATGCTCCTGCTTATCCAATTCCAGAAAAGAAGAGATCCGCTCTACAAACGCTCCCTCTGGCGCTGGCCGGCGACCCTGCTCAATATCACACAGGTACCCATTGGAGATACCGAGGTGTTTCGCGGTATCCCGGAGATTTAATTTGGCCTCTTTGCGCCGTGTGCTGATGAAAGCTCCAAAGGTCACTGGTCTCCCTCCCTCATAGAGTTTCGCTGGTTTGCGAACATCTTGTTTATATTATAACTGGCACATCCGTTCGATACAAGAGCAAAAAAGAAAGCAGGGGCCAGGTGTTAAAATTCCATAACACCTGGCCCCTGTTTTAGAGAAACCTGTGGGCGATCCGCTTCATTTCTTCCACACACTCATGAGGTGCTATGATCTGAATCCCGCCCATAAATTTGAATACCCATCCGTAAAAGGTGCCGCTTGGGTCGACTTCAATGTTTGCCGTAAAGTGTTCCTCGTCATATGCACGGGTTGGCACAGCTTCTCCATAGTGGTCTATAATGGTTTTCATCAGTTTGTTCTCACAGAGCAGTTCAACAGAAACTGTGCGGTCAGCAGCAAACATATCAACGATCTTGTTGGTGTAGCCCGCCACATCAAAGTCTTCATCGGGGGTAAAGCCGGAGGGAAGTATCTTGATCCCCGACAGACGGTCTACTCGAAAGTGGGCCATCCGCTGGTGTTTGTGAGAAAAGCCAATCAGGTAATAGTGGTCATTCTTCCATTCCAAAGCATAAGGGTCCAGTTTATAGAGATAACCGCCATGCTTGAGAACTCGTTCCTTCTCTGGAGTATATTCATAATACTGGAACTGTACCTGCCGTTTTTCCAAGATCGCCGTTTGGATGGCATCAATGATGTAATAGACCTGCTCATTGTCCGGTTTCACCCGGCTGGACAGGCTGGCGAGCTGCCGAAGCTGCTCTGCCTGATGTGTGCTGGTCAGACGGCATAATTTCTGTACCAGTTCCTCGGATTTCTTGGCAGAAATGATCTTCGAGGATGCTACTGCGTCTGTCAGCATTTTCAGTTCTGGATACTCAAACAGGCGGTTTCCCATAAAATATTGGTTTTGGGTACTCTTAACCACCACAATATCAATCCCCGCATCGATCAGCGCATTGGTATCTGCGTAAACAGTCTGCCGCACTGCCTGAATTCCTTTTCCATTCAGATGGGCAATGATGTCAGATACTGTGGCGGGATGGTTTTCATCGGTCCGCTCATAGAGAAACCGGAGTAATTCCAGTATCCGCATATTTGTTGAATTCTGCATACTTCACCTCCTCGATTCTTAAAATGGCCTATTTTGTATGGTGTCCAGCCCCAAAGACCAGAAGCAGGGCGACAGCACAGAGAAGCAGGCCGATCCAATTTCGATCTATAATCAGCTTGATCACCGCCACAAGCAGAAGTCCGCCTACCAGGAGCACAACGCCATTCATTCAGCGTCCTCCCGAAGCATAGTTTCCCATGTTGATGTCCAGCACCCCTCTGGGCGGCTGGATCAAGGCATCTTCATATTGGCACTTCCACTGGATCTCCCGGCACATCTGGCCATCCGCCACGCCGTCTATGGTTTCCCCATCCTCAATGGGGTTATCATGCTCCAGAATATAGGACGCTGCATTATAGGCGTGGTTTACCACCCAGTTGGGGTCCATGCCGTGGAAGTGGTACTGGAGATCCGGCAAAAACAGGGTGCTCATGCCCACCGTGTCGATGAGCATATCCTCCGTGCCCTCGATGTTGAAGAAACGGACATTGACGCCAAAGCGGATGAACCGATCCGGCCCCTCAATCTGATGGGAGCGCACATCCTCTGCCAGAAACAGCTTGCCGCAGTTCTGGAAATAGAACGCCTCACAGGTGGGGTACAGCTCTGCCAGAGCCTCCAGAAAGTCGGCATCCAGGTTGGCACGCTCCAGCGCTGAAAGCGCCGCAGTCAGCATATCGGTGGCCACCACCTGATATTTGCACTCCCGGAAGATCCGGTCACGGTCCTCCTGGCAGTCCCACATCTGGCTCATCAGAAAGGCATCAAAGCCTTTGCCCTTGAACTTGTCGCATTTCATCACCATCAGCTGTACCGGGCACTTGCCGTCCTGAAATTCCGCGACATGATCCAGGGCGGCAAAGCCGGCCATTTTCTTATCATAACAGAAGCACTCTGTTGATCCGATGTGCTTCTCCATTATGGCAGTCATTTTTTCTTTATCCGGCATTTCTACCGGCTCTTTGAACAGCATCTGAATGAGATAGGGACCTCCGGGCTGGGGGCCTTTTTTGTCGTCCAGATTTTGCTGGAAAGCTTTATTGCTCATTTGGGTTCCTCCTTCTTTTCTGGGAACAGTTTCCACCGAAACTCCAGCTCTTTCTGGACAAACTCTTTCGGCAGGCCGCGGGGGTTGGCGATGAGATACCATACCCGAAAGGTGCGCTTCTCCGGGTCTGTTTCCTGCCGGTAGAGCTGATAGCCCGCCTCATCCTCCTGTGTCCACTGTCCTGTCTGCCGCTTGGCCTGCACAAAGGGTTCCACCACCTGGTCCAGTTCCTCTCTGGTGCGGCTTGAGGCCCAGGCTTGATCCACATCATTGGCGTGGGAGAGGTGGAACAACATCGAACCCATCCAGTTCTTTGCCTTGTGTCCAGGCGTTCCGCGCAATTCCGCCTGACGGCGGTACTCCTCCATCTGCTCCGCCGTTCCGTACCGTTCCACCATCTGCTCCCGCACATAGATGAACCAGCTGTAGTCCTCCGCCTCGGTGAAGGGGGCGCAGACCGGCTGTAATGCCTCCACGGGGTCTGTCTCGAAGCGGTCGATGAAGTCGAGGTAGTTGGCTTTGACCAGGGGCAGAAAGGTGTCCAGCAGCCCGGTGTTCAGCCGCAGGTCCTCTGTCAGCATCCGAAAGAATGAACCGCCTGTTGTGGGTTCAATTCTGAAAGAGTAGAGGTAGTCATCTCCCTGCTTTATGATACAGCTGAAGCCCACCTCCACATTCCCATGGCCGATTTCGTAGTCTATGTAGTTGTAGCGGCTCCGGTCAAACCAGATCTGATAGGTCAGCCCGTTTTTCATTTTCTTTTTGAAGTCGCCCTTTTTCAGACGCTTCCAGCCCTTTTCCTCCAGCCCCAGGCCGTTCCATAGGTAGTCCAGAAGCTCTTGAAATATATCTGCTGGACGTTTTTGTTCCATAGTCTCCACCTCCTTGCAAAAACTTTTTCTGGGATTCAGCGGTCATTTGCAAATCAAATATGGAGCAGGGAAACAGAGGCACAAACCATCTCATTCCCGATTCATTTTCTGCCGTCACGGGTCGGACTTATTTTGCTCCATTGCTTGGGCGATCTGTTTCATAGCCATGTCGATATAGAGATACACCCCATCACGATCACAGTGGAACAGGTTGGAGTAACATGTGCTTTCGTTCGGGTGAAGGGGATTCGGTTCCACTACTTCGGTGGCTTCCAGCAGACCAGTGCCCAGTTCAGCCGCAGCAGTAAGAGCCTTTTTCAGAACAGCAAACTGCCCATCGCTCCAATGTTTCTCCAAATCTTCCAGTACCTTTGGTTCCTGCTCCAGATCCCGGAGAATCTGCAAAACCTGATTTGGAGACAGGTACACGCCGGAGCAGTAGTTTTCAATGATCTGGTTCTTTGCCGGGTTGGGTAAGGCAGTGGGCACCACCTGCGCCCAGGGGGTGAAGTACCGGGCATATTCCGGCTTTTCCTCCATCAGGAAGGAGAAACTGCTTCCTCTGGTATAATAGTAGTCCTGGAAGAATCCCTGGACCACCGCAATATAAAAACCATGGCTTTTATCAAACAGCTCGTCCGGTTCTGTCTCTGCCCCAACCCGCAGGGTGTCCAGATACTTTTCTGCATAGAAATCCTCGATTCCATGCTGCGCGGCAAGGGCCAGAACCTTTTCTTCCTGTCCCTGCTGTATCCAGGTTAGGGGAGTAAAATACCATTCCTGTATTTCGTCTGGCGAGATCGGGTGAAAACTTACATCGTATCCCATAAAAGTCCTCCTTAGTAATTAAGCAAGATAGGCACCTGCTGTTCCTCGGCAAACCGCATGGCCCGCCAGAACATGGAGAAGGCGAACTTGGCCAGGGATTGGGTGTCATACTGGGTGTGTTCCGGGATGTCTGCCTTGCTGTACTGTCCATCTGAGTCTACGGTTCCGTCTACCGGGTATCCCTCCGTGTCTGCCCAGCCAAGGATAGTGTCCTCATCGGCCTGCCACGCCAGCTGGTTCAGCTTTTCCAGCTCCTTCCGCAGTCCGCCCAAGGTGGCGATAGCGGCGGTGTCATCGGTAGGCAAGGACCCTTGGAACAGAAAGCTGTCAGAAAGAGGGAGCCACCAGGTAGCCCCACGAAACAGGGACCACACCCGCTCCTCATCTGATGCAAGGCGGGCGACCAGAGGATGCTCCCCGAAGATCCAGTCCTTCTCCACGGTGGAAGGCACCGGTTCCTCGTATGTACGACAGGCGGCCACCAGCAGCATAGCGCCGAAGGCATCCCAATCCGGCTTGTCGGTGTAATAAGGTTTCTCATTATCTTCAAGCCAGGGAGCGTAGGGGGGCTGGCCCGGCTGAGAAATGGCGCTCAAGATCTGATCCCGCCAGTTCTCCACCGCCGCCTGGACCTCAGCCGGGGACATTTCTTCCTCGTTATCAGCAGGTTCCCCGTCCGGGGTGATGCGGTTGAAAGAGTATCCGTTTTCCTCCGCCCACTGCTGCACAACAGTTTTCCAGTTGTGAGAATAGTACCGGGTCAGCGTCCCGGCGTAGATGTCAAGTCCCATAGTAATGTCTCCTTTTCAATCAAAATCCATCCAGACCAGGTGTTTTCCGCAGTGGAGGCACTGGAACAGATAGCATTGCAGATGCCCGCCATTGACAGATTCCCGGATCATTTCTTTTTGCTCATCGTCCCACATCGGATCGTCCAGTACCTCCTCCAGCACACCCAGGGCCCGCAGTTCTCTGGCACCCACATGGCCCAGGTAGGCGCAGTAGTCGCCGCAGTGGGCGCGCCAGTATTCCTGCTGCCAGCCGGAGTAGCCGGGGGTGCGGTGGATCAGCTCGTCCAGCTTCTCCGGATCGTCTACACCATCGTCCACAGAGAAATCATCTTGAAAACTACCGTCATATTTCCGGGCTGCTTCGCCGTTGGCGATGCACTCTGGGCACAGATATGCAATATCCTCCACGGCGTAAAAGGGGGCTGTATAGAAAATATGGGTCGTCTTGCCACAGCAGTCGCAGACAACGCCGTCTGC
>OHQP01000599.1_pt1 | contig 13526 bp, 12 predicted proteins | sample 1578101 | NCBI WGS metagenome assembly OHQP01 (sample SAMEA3879569, study PRJEB24766) | human gut metagenome | biome: human-associated habitat; feature: feces | place: USA | collected 1985/1987 | reverse complement strand
CCGCCATATTGCAGAAAAGACCGGCGGGGCAAGCACGTTTACCTATCAGAACGGCATTTTCTCAGCCAAAGTTATGCTCTGCGGATAAGGAGCCTTTTGCTTTGGCGGAGATTTTTACAAAAAATTCACGCTGGCAGGGTTGCCGCCGCATACCGGATGTGCTATGATGAGGTGCAAAATTTGAAGCGGAGCGATGGATTTTGATTTGTCAAGCTCGCGGAATCAGGAGGAACTACCCATGCAGAAGAATTATGTACAGGAAATTCTGAGCATCATTCACAGCGGTCTGCCCAAGGCGGAACTGGCTGAAAAACTGTCTGATTACCATGAAAAAGATCTGGCGGATGCGTTGGAGGCGCTGACCCCCGCCGAACGCCAGTCGCTCTATTCCATTCTGGGTGTGGATACCGTTGCCGAGATCTTTGCCTATCTGGACGATGCCGAGCCGTACCTGAAGGAGCTGCCCAGCCACGAGGCCGCCAAGGTCATTTCCAACATGGACTCGGACGATGCGGTGGACGCACTGGAGGATCTTGACGATACCGATAAAAACGAGATCGTCAACAAGCTGGACAAGGACTCGGTGGAAGATGTGAAGATGCTGCTCTCCTATGACGAGGATGAGATCGGCAGCAGGATGACCACCAACTACATCTCCATCAAAAACGATATGACCATCCGGCAGGCGATGAGCGAGCTGGTAAAGCAGGCCGGAGAAAACGACAACATCTCCACCCTGTATGTGGTGGATAAAAACGAGCACTTCTACGGCGCCATCGACCTGAAAGACCTCATCATTGCCCGGGCAGAGGAAAGCTTGGAAAGCCTGATCGTCCGCTCCTATCCCTATGTCACAGACCGGGAACAGATCAGCGATTGTATCGACCGCATCGTGGACTACGCGGAGCGCAGCCTGCCGGTGCTGAACGATGCCGGTAAGCTGGTGGGCATCATCACCTCGTCCGATGTGGTCGAGCTGGTCGATGATGAGATGGGCGATGATTACGCAAAGCTGGGCGGTCTGACCGGCGAGGAGGATCTGAACGAAAACGTATTTGAAAGCGTGAAAAAGCGTCTCCCGTGGCTGATCGCGCTGCTGTTCCTCGGGATGCTGGTCTCCTCGGTCGTCGGCGCGTTTGAATCGGTGGTAGCGGTGCTGCCGGTGGTCATCTGCTTCCAGTCCATGGTGCTGGATATGGCCGGTAATGTTGGTACCCAGTCGCTGGCTGTGACCATCCGTGTGCTGGTGGACGAAAATCTGACCCTTTCCAAAAAGCTGCAGCTGCTCTGGAAGGAGACCCGCGTGGGTCTTTTGAACGGTGCCATTCTGGCCGTGATGGCCTTGGGCTTTCTGGGCTGCTACATCCACTTTTTCAAGGGCTATGTCTGGACCTCGGCCTTTTTGCTGTCCGGCTGCGTCGGGCTGTCGCTGATCGTGTCCATGGTCATTTCCAGTCTGGTGGGCACGCTGATCCCGATGCTGTTCCACAAGATCCATATCGACCCGGCCGTTGCTTCCGGCCCGCTGATCACCACGATCAACGATCTGGTGGCGGTCGTGGTCTACTATGGCCTTGCCATGGTCGTGCTGATCAATCTGTTCCACCTTGCATAACGGGTGCATCAAAAAGGGCGATCCCTCCGGGGAACGCCCTTTTTTGCTGCGCAAACTTTTGCTAACAATGTTAATACTACCTAACATCGTCAGAAAATATTGAAAACGCCCGAAAGCGTGCTAAAATATAAAGATAAAGAGCCCGCCCCGCTCCGGGCGCGGGTACACAGATGGGAAATACAGAAACGAGGGGTAAATATGTTTGATACAAAAAAGCTTGCACTGTTTTTGGGCGGTGTGGTGTTCGGCTCTGCCGGCTTCAAGGTGCTGTCCAGCAAGGACGCCAAAAAGGTCTACACCCAGACCACCGCTGCGGTGCTGCGGATGAAGGACTGCACCATGCAGACCGTGAATAAGGTGCAGGAGGAAGCAGGGGACATCCTTGCCGATGCAAAGGCCATCAACGAGAGCCGCGCCGCCGAGGCTGCACAGGAGGTCATCGAGGATACGGCTGAAGAAGAGCAGCCCGCAGAGCAGACTGCACAGTGATACAACGCAGCGGAGCCGCCCTTGGGCGGCTCTTTTTTACGCAGAGGGGTAAGAAAAGCAATGAAATGTACGATCTTACATGAAGGTAAGGGACGGATGCGGGTGCACGTCTGCGCCGTGCGCATGACCCTGCACCGGGCAGATGTGCTGGAAGCCTACCTGAACGGGCAGGACAACATCCAGAAAGCCACCGTCTACGAGCGCACCGGAGATGTGGTGCTGACCTACCGGGGCAGCCGGAAGGACGCTGCCGCCCTGCTGGCGGCCTACCGCTTTGACAACGAAGAATTAGAGGTGCTGGTCACCTCCCACGACAGCCGGAAGATCAATCAGGAATATCAGGAGAAGATGGTCAGCCTTGTGACGGGCCGGGTGTTCCGCAAGGTGTTCCTGCCTGCGCCCATCGCGGCGGCGTATACGGTGTGGCGCTCCATCGCCTTTGTCTGGAAGGGCGTCCGCTGCCTGCTGCACCGCAAGCTGGAAGTAGAGGTGCTGGATGCGCTCAGCATCACCGCCTCCCTCCTGCGGGGGGATTACAGCACCGCAGGCTCGGTGATGTTCCTGCTGACGGTGGGCAGCCTGCTGGAGGAGTGGACGCGGAAAAAGAGCTTGGACGACCTTGCCCGCAGCATGGCGCTGAACGTGGATAAGGTCTGGGTGCGCACCCCGCAGGGCGAGGTGCTGGTGCCGCTGACCCGCGTCCACGCCGGGGATGAGGTAGTGGTGCGCTCCGGCAATATGATCCCGTTGGACGGCACGGTGCTGGAGGGCGAGGCCATGGTGAACCAGGCCGCCCTGACCGGCGAGTCCATGCCGGTGCGCAAGACCACCGGTGCCACTGTCTACGCCGGAACGGTGGCCATGATCGAGGAATCGGAAAAACTCAAATCCGGCACCGAGAACCGGGCTTTGCAGCTGGCCGACCGTCTGGTGCCGTGGTGCCTTGCCGGTACGGTGGCTACCTACGCCTTTACCCGCAACGTCACCCGCGCCATCTCCATTTTGATGGTGGACTTCTCCTGTGCGCTGAAGCTTTCCATGCCGCTGGCGGTGCTCTCTGCCATGCGGGAGTGCGGGGAATACCACATCACCGTAAAGGGCGGCAAGTATCTGGAAGCGCTGGCAAAGGCGGACACCATCGTGTTCGATAAGACCGGCACCCTCACCCACGCCACCCCGCAGGTGGTGCAGGTGGTGCCCTTCTCCGGCTGCGGGGAGCAGGAGGTATTGCAGCTTGCTGCCTGTCTGGAAGAGCATTTCCCCCATTCCATGGCAAACGCCGTCGTCCGTGCTGCCAAGGAGCGGGGAATCTCTCACGAAGAGATGCACTCCGAGGTGGAGTACATCGTGGCCCATGGCATTGCCAGCCGGGTAGGGGGCAAGCGGGTGGTCATCGGCAGCGCCCACTTCATTTTTGAGGACGAGGGCTGCACCATCCCGGCAGGGGAACAGGCAAAGTTCGATGCGCTGGACCCCCAGTATTCCCACCTGTATCTGGCAGCATCCGGGGTGCTGGTGGGGGTCATCTGTATTGCAGACCCCCTGCGCCCGGAGGCGGCACAGGTACTGCATAAGCTCCGGAGACTGGGCATCACCCAGACCGTCATGATGACCGGCGACAGTGACCGCACCGCCCGCGCCATTGCGGCGCAGGTGGGGGTGGACCGCTGCTTTGCAGAGGTGCTGCCGGAGGATAAAGCCGCCTTTGTCCGCGATGCCAAGGCCGAGGGACATACGGTGGTGATGATCGGCGACGGCATCAACGATTCTCCTGCCTTGTCGGCGGCAGATATCGGCATCGCCATCCATTCCGGTGCCGCCATCGCCCGGGAGATTGCCGATGTGACCATCCGCGCGGATAGTCTGGAAGAGCTGGTGACCTTAAAAGCCATTGCCAACGCCCTGCAAAAGCGGGTGGGCAGCAATTACCGCTTTGTGCTCAGCTTCAACTCAGCGCTCATCCTTCTGGGCGCACTGGGCATCCTGCCCCCGGCTGCCAGCGCCATGCTGCATAACCTTTCCACCCTTGGCATCAGCCTGCGCAGCATGACAGACCTGTTGGAGCAGAAGCCTTCCCTGTAAAAATGGTACGCCGGAGCGTCCGCAGATGCTCCGGCGTATCGAAATGATAGATCTCCCAGCCAAAAGGAGGCTGCTGCACAAATACTGCGCAGCAGCCTCCTTTTTTAGTTCAGATGAATCGGCAAAAGCCCAGCCAGCAGCCCAGCAGGAAGAAGAGCAGCGTCTTCGCCAGCACAGGCAGCCACAGGCTCTTGCACAAGGCAAGATCCCACCGGTGGATGTTCTGCTTGGGGCAGGTGCCCACGCAGGCTTCACAGGCGATGCACTCCCCGCTGCGCAGGCTGCTTTCCTCCAGCTTCAGGCACACCGGGCACTGCTGCTTGCAGGCATTGCAGCCCGGGATGCAGCCCTCGCTCTGCCGGTGCAGCCGTGCAAAGGGCAGCACCGGCAGCAGGGCGAACACCGCACCCATGGGGCAGAGGAACTGACAAAAGAACCGGGGCTGCACTGCCATGCCCAGCAAAATAAGCACAAGCAGCGCAATGCCCACGCCGAAGCCCTCCGGCGGCAGACGCAGTGCCGTCAGGCGGGAAAACACCTCCCACGGGCTTGCGCCGGTCAGCATCTTTTCCTGCCGGGTCACATACAGTGCTACCAGCCATGCCAGCAGCAGATATTTGACCTTCTGCCCCAAAAGCACCGCCCGCTCCGGCAGACGGAGCTGCTTTTTGCGGTGGAACAGCTTTTTCTGGATAAGCCCGGACAGCGCCCAGACGGCATCGCCCAAGCTGCCAAAGGCGCAGGCGTACCCGCAGAAAAACCGGTCGAACAGCAACGTGAAGCCGCACAGCCCCAGCAGGGAAAGCGTGAAGCTGTCCGCCGAGAGCACCTCGCCCGCACCGATGTGCAGGAAGATCTGCTTTACCCCGGAAAACCCGGCCACGAATGCGCCCGGCATGGACACAAAGAAGAACAACTGCACCCCGGTGCGCAGCCATGTACGGCGCTTTTTGTCCCGCTGACGCTGCTGCGCCGCCGTCAAAGGCTTTGCTTGTGTTTTTTCCATCATCCTGCCGCCTTTCCCAGTGCGTCCTCTACTGCACCGATAAGACCTTCTGCCGTAAGGGTAGCGCCGGAAACGGTATCCACCTCGGCAGACTGCACTGCCAGCATCTCGTCCAGCAAAGGCAGCGCCTGTTTATAGTAGGGCTTGTCCTCACCGGAAGCGTCCAGCACCGCAATATCGGTCATTTTTCCGTTCTGGATGGTCACCGACACCCGGATGACATCGCCAAAACCAAAGGCGCTGCCCTCATAGGTGCCGTCCCGGTAGCCGCTCTGGCTCTGCTCTGCCTGTGCTGCGCTCTGCGCCTGCAAAACGGAAGCGTTGTAGGCTTCCACCTCAGCGATCTCCTGCTTGCGCTGGCTCACCGCTGCTGCCCGGACCAGCGTCACCTGCTGGTATTGCCATAGTACCCCCAGAATCAGCAGCAGGTTCACCGCCCGGAGGAGAAAATTCTTGTATTTCATTCCGCTGCTCCTTCCGTTTCAGGTTCGGTTTCGGTCTCTTCGGGCGGCAGCGCCGTCTCGGATGTCGGCAGCACCTCCGCAGAAGATGCCGGTTCCGGTTCAGAATCGTCCGGTGTTTCTGCCGGGAAAAGCTGCTGCCATATTTCTTTGAGCCATGGAGGAACGGCGCTTTTTTCCTCCGGCTGCACCACCTCCACGGTGGGCGCAGCGACCGGCGTTTCCTCGGATCCTGCTGCTTCAGACGGTGCGGCGGCTTCTTCTGCCGCTTCTTCCGATGCTGCCTGCTCCGGGGCGGCTTCCTCTGCCGGAGCAACAGCCGCCTTTGCCAGTGCCAGCTTGACCGCGTTCAGGATGCCGGTGGAGGAGTAGGTGGCACCGGAAACGGCATCCACATTGGGGCTTTGCCCCTCCAGAATGGCGGGGATGACCTGTTTTGCCCGGGAGAGATATTCCTCCTCGTCCTCGGCGCTCAGGATCGTGATATCGGTAATTTTATCCTCTGCCACCGTGACCTGCACTGTGATCTGCCCCTCAAAGCCCATGGCTTCGGCAGTGTAGATGCCGTCCAAGTAGATGGAGGGAGCCGTAAATTCCTCCACCACCAGCGGTGCGGTGGGCTTGGGCTGGGGCGGCAGGGGGTTATTCACCACCTCGCCGGTCAGGGCGTTCTGCACCGCGCCCAGAATGCCCCGGCTGGTGTAGGTGGCCTCGGAAACGGCATCCACCTCCCAGCTCTGGGCATCCACCACGGTGGTCAAAAGCCGCTTGGCGCGCCGCAGAAACTGCTTTGTCTCGTGGGAAGCGTCCAGGACCTCCACCTCCGTGATGCTGCCGTTTTCCATGGTCACCTGCACCCGGACGGCACCGCCGTAGCCCCGGGAAGAGCCGACGTATACGCCGTTGGCATAGGGCAGCTTGGGCAGGGCTTCTTCCTCCGCTTCGGGGGAAGCGGCTTCCACCGGCTGCTCCACCACAGCCGTCAGTCTTTCCGGTACGGCAGCCAGCACCGGCACGGTGCGGGGCAGGGCAAAAAGCACGGTTGCCGCTGCCGCCACCGCCGGGAGCAGCTGCACCAGCGGCAGCAGTGTATGGCATCGTTTTTTGTTCATTCCAACTCCTCCTGACACGGAAAAGCAAGGCCGCCTGCATAAAGCGACCTTGCTTTTTGGGTGTTCTGTTTTTTGCCGGATCAGGCAGCTTTCAGGTTCTGCACGGCATCGGTCAGGTGGGTCACCTGCTCCAGTGCAGCGGCCTTATACAGGGTCTCGCGGCTCAAAAGCTCCACGCTCTCGGCCAGCTCGGTCTCCAGATTGGCATAGCTGTCGGCGGTGTAAGCGGCCTTTGCCTTGCTCTGTGCTTCGGCGACCACAGCCTGCAGGGCGGCGCGGTCGGCATCGCTTGCCAGCTCGTGCTTGGCAAGGTTCTCGGCAGTGGTCTGGAACTTGACCACCGTGTCGGCGTAGCCCAGTGCACGGATGGTGACGGTCCAGTAGCCAGTGCCATCAGTGCCCTCCGGCAGCTGGCAGCGGGCGGAATCGCTCAGACCCAGCTGGATGCCCATGGACTTGTGCATCCAGTTGTCGGCTGCAAACTTGGTGCCGTAGGAGGCCTTGGCGTGGGTGTAGGTGCTGTCGTTGCCGTAGTAGGTCCACACCACAGACTGCATCCGGGAGCCCAGCTCGCCGTAGTTGCCGTTCAGGTCCACACGGATAAACTCGCCAAAGCTGCCTACATCGCTGCCGCTGCGCAGGTTCACGGTAAGACCATCCGCAGCCTTCTGGGCGGCTTCTGCCACGCCGGAACCGGTGCCGGTGTGCGCGGCAGAGAAAGTGTAGCCATCGCCGCTCTTGGTTGCGTACTTCAGGCCGTTGGTGTTTTTGTCCACCGCAGCCGTCAGGGCGTAGGCGGTCAGGTTCTTTTCAGAGTAGCCGCCCACCAGCTGGCCGCCGTTTTCCACCACGGTGTACTTGGAGCAGAAATCTGCAAGGTCGCTGGTGGCCACGCGCACCGGCACATACTTGGTGCCCAGCACCTCGTAGTGGTCCATCTGCACGGTAGAGCCGTCAGCCTTGGTAATGGTGCCGCGGTTCCAGCCCACGGTGGTGCCATCGGCCAGATAGATGGTCTTGCCATCGTCCGACCAGTGAGAAACGGTGTAGCTGCTGCCGTCCTTGGCGTAGATCACAGCAGTGCTCTGGAAGCTGCCGCGGTGCAGACCGTGGTTGACGGTAGCGCGGGAGACTGCATCAAATGCGCCAAGGTCGTGCTCCTCGTGGCTGTCCAGCTGTGCAGAGGCGGCAGCGTTTCCGGCAGCATAGACCTTCTCGTTTGCCCAGTACTCATCCCAAGTCAGGGCAGCATAAAGATAGGTGTACTTCTTGCCCAGCAGAAAATCGAAAAAGCTGTTTTCCTCCTCGGCGGGGGCTGCTGCAAAGGCGGTAGCGGTCAGCAGGCTGAACGCCATAGCCGCTGAGAGCAGCAGGGAAAGAAATTTCTTTGTTCTCATGAAAAATGCTCCTTTCATCACAATGACAGAAAAGCACTGCCATATAGTTAGCTAAACCTAACATTGCGCGCAAAGAAAAACCTGCGGGGCAAAGCCCCTCAGATGGTTAGGGTAAGCTAATTGACGGAAATTAAGATAACACGCATACAAAGGGATGTCAAGAAAAAGCAGGTATGTTTATTCAAACAAACTTTTTGGGGCGGGACAGGGAAAAGCAGTTGCGGCACGTCATCTTGTAGAGCAGTGCTTTGGCGGCTTGTACTCTGCCCCCTGCGGGCAAAAGAAAAAGCGACGACCCGTGCAGGTGGGTCATCGCTTTTCTCGTCCCTTGCGGGACAGGCAGGGTAAATGATAAGAAGGTAAATGAAGAAAATAGCAAGGTAAAAACAAAGGCGCATACGGAGCCGAAGTTGCCGCTCCAAAGAGAAGATGTATCCAAGCTTCGCTTTTGTTGGATACAACATACCACTTTGGAACAGAAATTGCAAGAGGTTTTTTAAAATTTCTCCCCAAAAATACGCGGGAAATCGCATTTTTGTAGAAACGCACAAATTTTACGGAAAGTTCCCGGCAAACTGACGAACAAGCATAAAAACGGAAAGCCTGCCGGAAAACCGCACAGGGACACCTTTATAAAACCGGCAGGCAATGGAATCAACTTTTGCAGCCTGTCCGGAGCAAAAGCCTTCACCCTTTGGGGGAAGCCTTTATTCGGAAGCACGATTTCCATGCTCTGCTTGCTTCAACAGGGCTGTGCCAGCGGCAGGGTGACGGAAAAGGTGGTGCCGTTTTCGCTGCTGCTCTCCACGGTCACACTGCCGCCGTGCAGCACGGCAATCTCCCGCACAAGGGCAAGGCCAAGCCCCACGCCGCCCATCTCCCGGCTGCGGGACTTATCCACCCGGAAAAAGGGCTGGAAAATACTCTCCCGGCAGTCTGCGGGGATGCCCGGGCCGGTATCCGCAACGCGCAGCACGGCAGTTTGCTTTTCCCGCCGCAGAGTGACGCGCACCGCACCGTCGAGGCGGTTATACTTGATACCGTTTTCCACCAGATTGAACACCAGTCGGTAGATCAGCGCATCACTGCCCACCATGCCCAGTTCCGCGCAGTCCTGCTGCAAGGAGATATTGTTTTTCTGGGCAAGGGGGGTCAGGTCGGTCAGGATCTCCTCCACCAGCGGCGCAAGGGCGATCTGGTCGGTGCGGGAGACTGATTGCAGATTGCTCATCTCTAATAAAGTGCGCACAAGGGCGGTCAGGCGGTCCAGCTGCTCCCGCAGAGAGCGGATCAGCCCGGCAGTTTCGGCGTCCATGGCCGGGTGCTCCTCTGCAAACAGTTCCAGCTTCGTCTGCAAAATAGCCAGCGGGGTGCGCAGCTCGTGGGCTGCGTTGCCCGCAAACTGCCGTTGTAATTCAAAGGACTGTGCCAGACCATCCAGCATCCGGTTTACCGACCGGCTCAACTGCCCGAATTCCTGCACGGTATCTTCGTCCAGACGGACGGTAGCAATGCTGTCCTGATCGACCCGCTGCGCCTGCTGCGCAAGCTGCTGCAACGGTTTCAGAGCTCTGCCGCTGACAAAATAAGCGATGGCCGCGCTGAGGATGGTGACCACAGCAGTGATGCACCAGCCCTTGCGGCCAAAAACCACCTTTGCATCGTAGACTTCCTGTGAAAAATGCGCCAGCAGGCTGGACATTTCCTCCTGCGGGATCTCGATGGTCAACGAATCCGCACTGCCGGGCTGATACTGCATCATAAAGCCGTTGAGGGCATCCATGCCGGTAACGCCGGTGCGGTATAAAAGCAGGTTCATGCACACGCAGGCGCAGGCGATGAGCAGCGCGGTCAGCAGGGTGATGCGCCATTGCAGGGACAACTGTTTCATTGCACCTCGCCTCCGATCTCGTAGCCTTCCCCGATGCGGTTGCGGATGGGGTCGTAGCCCAGCGCCGCCCGCAGCTTTTTGCGCAGGGCAGAGATATGTACCCGGATGGAGTTGCTGAAGCTGTCCACGCTTCCGTCCCAGACGTGCTCAATCAGCTCTTCCTGACTGACCGGGCGTCCCTGATGCAGCAGCAGATATTCCAGTACGCCGCTCTCCTTCCGCGTCAGGGCAAGGGTCTGACCATCCACCGTGGCAACGCGGCTGCGGGTGTTGAAGCTGAGCCGCCCGCAGCACAGGCAGACATCCTGCTGGATGAACTTGCGCCGGGTCAGGCTGCGCACCCGGGCTTCCAATTCTGCAAGGTGGAATGGCTTGGAAAGATAATCGTTCGCCCCGGCATCCAGCCCCTCCACCTTATCTGAAATTTCACTGCGCGCTGATAAGATCAGCACACAGGTCTCAAGGTCGTGCTGCCGTAAGCTGCGCAGCACCTGCATCCCGTCCACCTTGGGCAGGTTGAGGTCCAGCAGTACAAGGTCGTACCGCTCTGCCGTCAGCGCTTCCAATGCGGCTTCGCCGTCTGCACAGGCGTCCACCTCGTACCCGGACAGCCGCAGCTTCCGGGCAATGTCCTCCCGCAGGGAGTGCTCGTCCTCTACCACCAAAAGGCGCATCTTTGTTTTCCACCTTTCCCATAAAAATTGCGTTTTTTCTTCATTATAACAGATTATAGCAGACGGTGTTAAGATTCGTGTTAAGATTTTCTTAGCAGAAATTTTATCCCGGAATAGTGTATACTGGTGCCATCAAACAACAGGAGGCTATGATGTTCATGACAAAAAAACAGGCGCAGCTGCTTTTGCTTGCCGCCGGGGTGCTGATGCTGCTGTTCGGCGTATGGCGGGGCGAGGCAGACACCGTATTTTCAAAAGCCATCCGGCTGTGTATGGAGTGTGTGGGCATTGGATAAGAAAAAATTAAATCCCCTTGCCCGGTTCCGGGGCTTTATACAGGCCGGAGCGACCCTTTTAACCAACATCCACCTGCCCAACTTTGCTAAAGGAACGCTGTATCAGGGCAATGGAAAATACGTCTGCGTCCCGGGGCTGAACTGCTATTCCTGCCCGGGCGCTGCCGGTGCCTGCCCGGTGGGAGCGTTTCAAGCGGTGATAGGCTCCTCCAAATTCCGCTTTTCCTACTACATCACCGGCATCCTCATCCTCTTTGGGGTGCTGCTGGGGCGGTTCATCTGCGGTTTCCTCTGCCCGTTCGGGTGGTTTCAGGAGCTTTTGCACAAGATTCCCTCCCCCAAGCTTTCCACCAAGAAGCTGAAGCCGCTGCGCTATTTAAAGTATGCTGTGCTCCTGGTCATGGTGGTGCTGCTGCCATTGCTGGCGGTCAACGAGCTGGGCATGGGCGACCCGTTCTTCTGCAAGTATCTCTGCCCGCAGGGCGTGCTGGAAGGTGCCATTCCCCTCTCCCTGACAAATGCGGGTATCCGCGCCGCGCTGGGCAAGCTGTTTACATGGAAGGCCTGCATTCTGTTGGCAGTCATTGTGGGCAGCGTGGTGTTCTACCGCCCCTTCTGCAAGTGGCTGTGCCCGCTGGGCGCGTTCTATGCGCTGCTGAACAAGGTCTCGCTGTTCCAGATGCGTGTAGACACCCACAAATGCGTCTCCTGCGGCGCCTGTGCAAAGGCTTGCAAGATGGACGTAGACATTACCAAGACCCCCAACCACGCCGAATGTATCCGCTGCGGGATGTGCATGAAAGCCTGCCCCACGGACGCCATCCAGTATAAATTCGGACTGGGAGACAAATCAAACACTGAAACAACAAAGGAGTAAAACCATGAAGCTTAACCGTGTAACCGCACTTTTTCTTGGCCTTGTGCTGGCCTTCAGCCTTGCCGCCTGCGGGCAGGGCGCATCCTCTGCATCTTCTGCATCCTCTTCTTCTGCCGCTTCCTCTGCGGCAGCGGAAACCAAGACCGAGGAGCAGCTGCTGGCCGAGGAAAACGAGATCCTTTCCGCAAACGATGCCCTGTGGGAGAAGGTGTTCTCCTCCATGGACAAAAACGTGACCGAGACCACCCTCAGCACGAACTACGGCGATTTTCTGCTGAGTGCCGTGGAAAAGGCAAAAGACCAGTTCTCGGATGAGGAGTACAAGACCCTGACCGCCGATGCAGAAAAAATCCGTGCCATCGAGGAGCAGATTGCCACCCTTGCCCTCGCGGACGCGGCCGCTTCCGGCGCTGCCGCACAGGGCACTGCCTTCCCCCAGTTTGAGGGCAGCGATTTAGAGGGCAACCCGGTGGACAACAGCCTGTTTGCGGGCAACGCCTTTACGGTGGTGAACTTCTGGTTCAACGGCTGTAAGCCCTGCGTGGAGGAACTGGACGACCTGAACGCCCTGAACGAGAAGGTCAAGGCACAGGGCGGCGAGGTGGTCGGCATCAACACCGAGACGCTGGACGGCAACCAGCAGGGCATTGATGCCGCCAAAAAACTGCTGGAGGCAACGGGCGCAAGCTACCGCAACATCTACTTTGCCTCCGGCAGCGAGGCCGGCAAGTTTGCACTGAACATCATGGCCTTCCCCACCACCTACGTTTTTGACCGGGACGGCAACGTTGTGGGCCAGCCCCTGCTGGGCGGCATCGACAAGGAAGAAAACCTTGCCGCCCTGCAAAAAAATATTGACGCCGCCCTTGCCAAGGACAGCGCCAAATAAACCTTTCTCCCCTGCCGCCTTCGGGCGGCTTTTTTATTTGCGGTGTGCATTGCCATGCACGCCCGGGTGCCGGACGGAATACGCTGTGGGAGAAGCATTCCATTCTCACAGCAAAGGAGCATCCGCCTATGAAAAACACCGGCATTCTACGCATTCAGGCTTTCGGTGCCCGTCAGTCCTCGCCCATCGAGGGTGTTCTCGTCACCGTGTCCGGCAACGGCTTTACCGCTCAGCGTATCACCGACGAGACCGGCACCGCTGCCGACCTTTCCATTGAAGCCCCCTCCTGTGCGCTGTCCCTGCAGGAGGACAACACCATCCGGCCCTATGCCGTTGTGGATCTGACTGCCGCCAAAGCAGGCTACCGCACCGTGCGCATTCAGGGCGTGCAGATCTTTGCCGGGCAGGTCACACTGGCCCAGCCGGAGATGATCCCCGAGACCGAAGAGGATCGCGACGTGGTAAACCCGCCCATAGTCATCCCGGAGCATTCACTGTTCACCGGCGATGGCGGCAGCGACACCATTCGCAACATTCAGCTTGAAGAGGTTACCGACTTTCGCACCAATCTTCTGCCCGAGGGAGAGTTCGAAAACGGCACCGCTCTCTGGCCCCGTCATCGGAAGTTCGCCGACCGGGTTGCCATCGCGGATTCCCCGGGCTTCTTCTGCGGTGTCCGGAGCCTGCGTATGGAACGAAAAGCGGGAGACATGGTTGCAGTAATTTCCCGTGATCTT
>OHQP01000597.1_pt1 | contig 13552 bp, 10 predicted proteins | sample 1578101 | NCBI WGS metagenome assembly OHQP01 (sample SAMEA3879569, study PRJEB24766) | human gut metagenome | biome: human-associated habitat; feature: feces | place: USA | collected 1985/1987 | reverse complement strand
TGATCTACGTGGGTCTTGACGGCATCCGGCGGCAGATGGAGCTGCCGAAGGCGGCGGATATCAACTTCTTCAGCGCGTCCGAGGAGGTCAAATCGGCGTTCAAGACCCTGCCCGCCACGCTGGCACAGGCCAAAGCCGCCGCCGAGAGCAGCGCCTTCATCGCGGACATTCTGCCGCCGTCTATCATCGACTACTACACCAGATAATCTCACTTACAGGAGAAAGGAGGGATAGGTATGGAACTGGTTCAGCATGTTTACAGTGTGCTGGCGATCTCCACACGGGAAAAATTCTATACGTCCCTCCGTGGCCTGCTGCCGGAGGATCGGTACTCTCCCCTGTGCTGGGAGAGCGATGTGACCAGCGCGCGCCGCCTTTTGCTGGAGCGCACCTTTGACATTGTGGTCATCAGTACGCCGCTGCCGGATGAATTCGGTACAAAGCTGGCGCTGCACATCATCGACAAATCCAGCGCCGGTGTGCTGCTGCTGGTGAAGGCGGAACACTATCCGGATCTGGCGGCACGGCTGGCGCCTCAGGGTATCCTGCTGCTGCAAAAGCCCACCACGCCGCCGCTGCTGCTGCAATCCATGCAGCTGCTGTGCGGCACACGGGAGCGCCTGCGGCGTATGGAGGAAAAGACTGCCACCATCGAGGAACGCATGGCGGAGATACGGCTGGTGAACCGGGCTAAATGGGCACTGATTGACAAGCAAGGCATGACGGAGCAGGAGGCCCACCGCTACATTGAAAAACAGGCCATGGACCGGTGCGTTACGCGCCGGTCAGTGGCGGAGGAGATATTGGCAGAGTGAAATAAGCGCGCTCCTTTGACAAACAGTGTAAGGTCTGCTATGATGGCGTAAACCGTTTGAAAGGAGCACACTATGGAAAAGTTTATTCCTTATGAAAAACTCTCGAAAAAAGAGAAGCGCCGGCGTGACGCTATGCAGCGGGGCACCTGGGGCGTGCTGAACCCCGTTACACGCAAAAGTCCAAACCCCAAAGCTTACAACAGGAAAAAGACACGGAAATGGATGGAGGATCCATATACCGTGTCTTTTTTATATGCAGAAAAGATATCCCCCGGCCGCTGGCCGGGGGATATCAAAGGAATGACAGCTTACTTCATGAAGGTGCCGTCCATCATCTGCTGCAGATAGGCGTTATACTTCTCCACCTTCTCAGCGGGAACCAGCTCGGTATTGATGGCACCGGCGGACAGGGCACCGTTCTCCAGCGTACCGAAGATGGTGTTGCCGCCGAAGGTACCGGCCACAACAGCCTCCATGCAGACACCGATCATAGCGGCGTTATCGGTGACCTGGGAGCAAATGATGCAGGGGTTCTGACCCAGGATATCGGCAGGCTGGCCGATGTCGTAGATCTTGATGGCGCCGGCCTTCTCATTGGCGGCGTCGATGGCCTCACGGGCACCGGAGTCAACGGCAGAAGCATCGCCGAAGAACACGTCAGCGCCCTGGGAGATCAGCTCAGTGGCGAACTCCTTGCCCTTAGGGGCATCGGAGAAGGAGTTGGCATAGGGAACAGCCAGCAGCTCAACGGTCTTGCCCTCCTGCTCGCCAACATACTTGGCAGCAGCCTCGAAGCCCGCGATCTTGCCCTTGGTGGTATCCAGCTCCATACCGCCGATGAAGCCCAGTTTGCCGGACTCGGTCATCAGACCGGCCAGAGCGCCGGCGATCCAGCCGATCTGCTCAGCGTTGGGCAGCAGAGACGCGACATTGCCGTTAGCGGCCTTTTCGGGGGTGGACTCAGCGCCGTTCAGCAGAGCGAAGGCGATGTCGGGATACTCATCAGCAGCCTGCAGGACCGCATCGGTGTACTGGTTGCCGGGAGCATAGATCATGTCGTAGCCCAGGTTGCAGAAGGCAACGATGGTCTCGTAATACTGATCCTGGGAGATGGAGTCGGTGACGTCGTAGGTCCAGCCCTTGTCCTCAGCAGCCTTGACCATAGCGTTGTAGCAGGCAGCGCCCCAACCGCCGTCGTTGATGCTGGAGTCGCAGATCATGGCGACCTTGTAGGTCTTCTCGCCATCACCGGCGCCGTCCGTCTTGGTGTCGTCCTTCTTCTCGCCGCAGGCGACGAGGGCCAGCGTCATAGCGAGCGCCAGCAGCAGTGCAAGAAACTTTTTCATGGTTTTCCTCCTTGTTTTTTGTGACTTGCTCTTTGTTCTATAACAACGTCCTTGCGGACATCATTACCGTCATGTCACCGCTGTTCGCGGCGATAGGGCTGTCCATTGGCCTTGGGTCCCGCCTGCTTCGTACCGATGACGGAGAGGACGACCACGGTGGCCACATAGGGGATCATCTGGAAGAACTGGTACGGGATGGCGATGCCGGAGACCTGAAGCCGGATCTGCAGCGCATCGCAGAAGCCGAAGAACAGGCAGGCCAGCAGGATGCCGCCGGCACTCCAGCGGCCAAAGATCACGGCAGCCAGGGCGATGAAGCCGCGGCCGGCCACGATACCGTCGGTGTAGGTGCTGGAATAGCAGGTGGTCAGGTACGCGCCGCCCAGTCCGGCCAGCGCACCGCAGATCATGCAGGCCAGATACTTCACGCCGATGACATTGATGCCCAGCGTAGCGGCCGCCTGCGGATGCTCTCCCACGGATTTATAGCTCAATCCCGCACGGGTACGGTTGAAGAAAATGGAGGTGAACACCACCAACAGCAGCGTCAGATAGACCATGGGACTCTGATCAAACAGCAGTGGCCCGATGACCGGGATGTCCTTCAGGCCGGGAATAGCAATGCTGGGCATGGTAATGATCTGCTTGAGGTCGGAGCCGGTGCCGAAATAGACCCGGTAGATGAACGACGCCAGCGCCGGCGCGAAGATGTTCACCGCCATGCCGTAGACCGTATGGTCCGCGCAGAGGGTGACGGTTGAAAAGGCGTAGATCATATTGACCAGCAGGCCCGCCAACGCACCGCACAGCAGACCGATCCAGTTGGAACCGGTAATGTAGCACATCAGAAAGCCCACCAGCGCGCCGATGGCAGCCAGGCCCTCCAGGCCGATATTCACCATGCCGGCCCGCTGGCCGTACAACTCGGCCAGTGAGATAAGCAACAGAGGGATGGCAAGCCGAACCGTTGCCAACAGTAAGCTGGAGATCCAATCCATTACTTGTCACCCGCCTTTCTCTTAGAGAACAACCGATTCTTCCATGACTCGAACTCCGGCAGCTTAGTCAGCGCCATACCGGCCACGGAGAACACGATGACCAACGCCTGGATGATATCGGAAACGCTGGTGGGAACACCGGTGGCCGCCTGCATAGTGGTGGAACCCACACGCAGCACAGCAAAGAACAATGCCACCACCATCGTCGCGATGGGGTGCAGCTGGCCGATCAGTGCCATAGCCACACCGTCAAAACCGTAGCCCGCCCCGAAGCCGTTGATCAGCCGGAACTGGGTACCCAGCAGCTCTGCGCCGCCGCCCAGGCCGGCAATGGCCCCGGAGATAATGAAGCTGGTCAGCATACAGCGCTTCACATGGATACCATTAAAGCGGCTGGCGGTCATGTTATAGCCCACCGCCCGCAGCTTGAAGCCGCCGCTGGTCCAGAACAGCACGTAATACAGCACCAGGCCCACCACCACAGCGATGACAAAGCCCCAGGTAAAGCGCATTCCGGTGATTACACGGGGCAGCTTCACCAGGTCATCCACCGCAGGGGTCTGTGGTACGCTGGCGTCGCGGATCCAGCTGGTGTACAGCACGCCCATAAACAAGGTAGCTACATAGTTGAGCATGATGGAGATGATCATCTCGTTCTGGCCGCGGCCGATCTTCAGCAGGCCGGGAATCATGCCCCAGATACCGCCGGCCAGCGTACCGGCCAGCAGCGCCAGCAGCACACCGGCAAAGCCGGTAACACCGGAGAAATACGCCGTAACGAATGCGGCGATGGAACCCATAAGGAACTGGCCTTCACCGCCCAGGTTGAACACACCGCACTTGTACGCGAAACAGGCACACAGAGAGGTGAACATCAGAGGTGTGGCCTTGGTAAGTGTCGTGCCAATATTGGCCTTGGAGCCGAAAGCTCCCTGGAAGAGGTATTTCACCGCGTCAAAGGGATTGGCACCCAGCGCCGCCATGATGATACCGCCGATCACAAAAGCCAGGATAATAGACAGCAGTGGGACAATAAAGCTGCCCAGAGAACGTTTTAACTTTTCCATATCGCAGCTCCTCCCCTCACTTGCCCGTCATGGCGAGGCTGATCTCCTCGATGGGCGGGTTTTTTCCGGAGAATTCGCCCATGATCTGCCCCTCAAAGCAGACCAGGATGCGGTCGGACATCTCCAATATCTCATCGAAGTCTGCGCTGATCAGCAGGATCCCTACACCGCGCTCACGGGCAGCGATCATCTGCTCGTGAACAAAGCTGGCCGCGCCGATATCCAGGCCGCGGGTGGGATGCGCCATCACCAGCAGGGACGGCTGGGACTCCAGCTCACGGGCCAGGATGACCTTCTGCTGGTTGCCGCCGGACAGGCTGCGGACCGTCTGCCCCACAGAGGTGCAGCGCACGTCGTACTTCTGCACCATCTCCTCGGCATAGTCGTGAATGGCACGTTTGTTCAGCCGCAGCCCCTTACCCTGGCTGAACTTGGGAGAATCGGTCTCCTTGAGCACCAAATTCTCCGCAATGGACATATCGCCCACCAGGCCCTGCGCGTTGCGGTCCTCAGGAACGTGGGAAACGCCGTCTGTAATGAAAGAATGGGGGTCAAAGACCGCTACGCTCCTATCCTTCAGGTATATCTTGCCGCCTTGAGGCGCGATAACGCCGGTGATCAGCTGCGCCAGCTGGGTCTGACCATTGCCGTCCACGCCGGCGATTCCTACGATCTCACCGCTGCGGATCTGCAGTGTCATATCGTTGACACCGCTGTGCTTATGTTCCTTGTCATAGTCCACATGGTCCAGAGACGCCACGACCTCAGCGCCGGAGGCATCCACCTTCTCGTACTGTGACTCGGTCAGTTCCTTACCGATCATCATATTGGCCAGTTTCTGACCATCGGTATCAGCGCGGGCCACGGTGCCCACCACCTCGCCCAGACGCAGGACGGTGATGCGGTCAGAGATATGCAGGACCTCGCGCATTTTGTGGCTGATGAAGATAATACTCTTCCCTTCGCCGATGAGCTTCTGCATAATGGCAAACAACCCCTCGACCTCGATATCGGTCAGTGCGGCAGAGGGTTCGTCCAGGATCAGCAGCTCCGCACCGTGGTACAGCGCCTTCAGTATCTCGGTGCGTTGCTGTTCGCCCACGGAAAAATCCACGAAGTCGAACACGAAAATGTAGGCGTAGAAGGCGGCCACAAGGGAGAAGAACTGGTGGAGCATCAGACCGCCAAAGCCATCCGCAGCGGCATCCGGCACCACAAGATGAAGCCCTACAAGGCCGTGGAAAAGGCAGAGCGTCAGCTCATGTCTGCCAATGCAGAATACTTTTACCAGAAATCCTTGCGGGACAATCCGCAAATTGCACAGGCGGCCAGCAACCCCATTTCCCGGATGTGGCAGAAACGGCGTATCAAACAGCAGTATGCCAAAGCTGCACGGCAGGCCGGACAAGCCGCCGCGCAGGGTGCAGCCGCCACCGCAGAGAACGGTTTCCGGGTAACAAAGCTGGCGGCCGAGGGCGGCGAACGGGTAGCCGAATTTGCGGCCCGGAACTGGAAAACCATTCTGATCGTGGCGGTGTTCGGTCTGCTGGCTCTGCTCCTGATAACGGGGTTGCAGTCCTGCACCGTGATGGCGGGCACCGCTGGAACCGGCGTGACGGCATCCTCTTACTTTTCCAAGGACAAGGATATGCTGGGTGCAGAGAAAGCCTACGCCAAGCTGGAACAAAAACTGCAACGGTATCTCGACACCTACGAGGCCACCCACAACTACGATGAATACCATTTTTATCTGGACGAAATCGAGCATGACCCCTATGTGCTGATCTCGATTTTGTCCGCGCTCCATGATGGCGTTTTTACATTGGCCGAGGTGCAGGGCGAACTTGAAATGCTCTTTGAAAAGCAGTACATCCTGACCGAGACCGTGACCATGCAGATACGTTACCGTACAAAAATGATGGTCATTATTGGCCCGTATGGTGTGCCGCAAGTTATCACCTACCAAGAACCGTATGAATACTACATCTGCACGGTCAAGCTGAAGAACAAGGATTTATCCCACCTGCCCGTGGAAGTGCTGACCGAAGAACAACTCAGTGCTTATTCGCTCTATATGCGCACGCTGGGCAACCGGCCGGATTTGTTCGGGCAGGCACAGTACCCCAATGCGTCCACCATCAAGCAGCCCACCTACTACGATATTCCCCCGGAAGCACTAAAGGATGATAGGTTTGCCGCCATGATGGAGGAAGCCACGAAGTACATCGGCTACCCGTATGTGTGGGGCGGCAGTTCGCCCAGCACCAGCTTTGATTGCAGCGGCTACATTTCGTGGGTGCTGAATCACTCCGGCTGGAACGTGGGCCGCCAGACCGCACAGGGCCTTTACAACCTCTGTACTCCTGTTTCGACGGCGCAGGTCAAACCGGGCGACCTTGTGTTTTTCAAGGGAACCTACGATACCCCCGGCGTGAGCCATTGCGGTATCTATGTGGGCAATTCCATCATGCTGCACTGCGGCGACCCGATCTCTTACACAAACCTCAACTCGAAATATTGGCAAGAACATTTTTACAGCTATGGGCGTTTACCGTGACGCCAGAAAGGATTTTGTATGGCAAAAAGACTTTCCCGCATTGAGCGCGACATTGAACGGCTCAAAGAAAAAATCAGCGAATACCAGCAGCAGTTGAAAGAACTGGAAGCTGCAAAGACTGAACAGGAAAACCTGCAGATCATTCAGCTGGTGCGCAGCATGAACATGAAGCCGGACGAGTTCGCGGCCTTCCTGCGCAGCGGTGCGTTGAATGCTGCACCCACCGCCACCCCGTACCACAAACAGGAGGATGCCGCCGATGAAACCTGACAACTGGAACCGTTTCGCTGCCGGACTGCTGGCTATCCTGCTCTGCCTCTGCTCCTTTTCCATGCCCGCTTTCGCAAGCGGTACTGACCCTGCCCCGGAACCTCTGCCGGAGATTATCGAAGAAGAACCCACTACGGGCGGCATGGAGCCGGAGGGCGTGTCCATCACGCCCAAAGGCAACGCAACACTGGTGGATGATTTTTACGGCGACAAGCAGCTTATCACCGTGACCACCAAGGCCGGGAATTATTTTTACATCCTGATCGACCGCGCCAATGAGGACAAGGAAACCTCTGTCCACTTTCTGAACCAAGTGGACGATGCCGACTTGCTGGCCCTGCTGGATGAAGAACCGCAGACCACCGAAGTCTGCACCTGCACGGTGAAATGTGAGGCCGGAAACGTCAACGAAAACTGCCCCTTGTGTGAAAAGAGCCTGCGCAACTGCACGGCCCCGGAAGCGGTGAAAACCGACACCGAAACGCCGCAGGAAAAGCCCAAGTCCAACATGGGCAGTCTGATGATCCTGCTGGTGCTGGCTCTGGCGGGCGGCGGCGCGGCCCTCTATTATTTCAAGTTCCGCAAGCCCAAGGCCGATACCACCGGGCACGATGATCTGGACGAATACGATTTTGGCGAGGACGAAGATGTAGACGAGGAACCTGCTGAAATCGAGATTCATTCGGAGGACGGACAGGAGGATGAAACATGAGTTTTCAGCTGGTGATTGCCGAAAAGCCCAGTGTAGCCCGCAGCATTGCCACCGTGATCGGGGCCGATGAAAAGCAAAACGGCTACTGGCAAGGTGGCGGGTATCTGGTCAGCTGGTGCATCGGGCATCTGGTGTCCTTTGCGGAAGCGGGCCAGTACGATGAAAAATACTGCAAGTGGAAGTATGAAGATTTGCCCATCCTGCCCCAGCCGTGGCAGTTCATTGTCCCGGACGAAAAGAAACAGCAGTTTGAAGTTCTGCGTGCCCTGCTCAACCGCCCGGATGTGGACAGTGTGACCGCCGCGACCGACGCAGGCCGGGAGGGAGAACTTATCTTCCGCTTTGTCTACCAAATGGCCGGCTGCACGAAACCTGTGAAGCGGCTCTGGATTTCCAGCATGGAGGATGCCGCTATCCGGGAGGGCTTTGCAAACCTGCGCCCGGATTCGGATTACGATGCGCTGTACCAATCGGCCCTCTGCCGTGCAAAAGCAGATTGGCTGGTGGGCATCAATGCAACACGGCTGTTTTCGGTGCTGTACCACAAGACTCTGACCGTGGGCCGCGTACAGACACCGACATTGAAAATGCTGGTGGACCGGGATGCAAAAATCCTGCGCTTCCAGAAAGAAAAGTATTACACGGTCGGCATCCATTCCGGCAGCCTGAAAGCAGACAGTGGGCGCATTGCGGATGCAGAAACCGCAAATTCTCTCAAAGAAAAATGCACAGGCACAACTACCGTTTGTACTTCTGTCAACCGGGAGAAAAAGACAGAACAGCCGCCCAAGCTCTATGACCTGACCACCTTGCAGCGGGAAGCAAACCGTCTGTTCGGCTTTACCGCAAAACAGACCCTTGATTACGCCCAGCAGCTTTACGAAAAGAAACTGCTGACCTATCCCCGCACGGACAGCCAATATCTGACCGAGGACATGGGCCAGACAGCACAACATCTTGTGTCTGATCTGCTGGGGCTGCTGCCCTTTGCCCAAGGGCTTGACTTGACCCCGAAAGTGGACCGGGTGCTGAACAGCAAAAAGGTATCGGACCACCACGCCATCCTTCCCACGGCCGAATTTGTAAAACAGGGCTTCACCGGCCTTGCGGAAAGTGAGTGCAAGCTGATGAACCTTGTCTGCGCCAAGCTGCTCTGCGCCGTGGCTGTACCCCATGAATACGAAACCGTGGCCGCCGTGTTCTCCTGCGCTGGGAACGAGTTCACCGCCAAGGGAAAGACGGTGCTTGTTCCCGGCTGGAAAGAGATCGACCAGCGGTTCCGTTCCACCCTGAAAGCCGACACCGAGGAAGAAGTGCTGAACACCCTGCCGGAACTGGCCGAGGGACAGAGTTTTTCCGTGACGGCTAACGTTTCGGAACACTTCACGTCCCCGCCGAAAGCCTACACCGAAGATACGCTCCTGTCGGCAATGGAGCGGGCAGGGGCCAAGGATATGCCGGAGGAAGCGGAACGTAAGGGGCTGGGCACTCCGGCCACCCGTGCCGCGATTCTGGAAAAATTGGTGCAAATGGGCTTTGTGCAGCGCAAGGGCAAGCAGCTTGTCCCCACCAAGGACGGCATCAATCTGGCGGTGGTTCTGCCGGAAAGCCTGACCTCTCCCGCTCTGACTGCTGAATGGGAAAGCCGTCTGACCGAGATTGCCAAGGGCAATGCAGACCCGGACGAGTTCATGGCCGAAATTGAAGCGCAGGTGCGTCAGCTGATCAAGACCTACTCCTGCATCAGCGCGGACAAACAAAACCTGTTCCAGTCGGAACGGGTTGTCATCGGCAAGTGTCCCCGGTGTGGTGAAAACGTCTACGAGGGCAAGAAAAACTTCTACTGCGGAAATCGTGGCTGTCAGTTCGTAATGTGGAAGAATGACCGCTTCTTTGAGCAGCGCAAAAAGGCGTTCACCCCAAAGATCGCCGCCGCTCTGCTCAAAAACGGTAAGGCAAAGGTCAAGGGCCTCTACTCCGAGAAAACAGGCAAAACCTATGATGCAACGGTGCTTCTGGCAGATACGGGAGGCAAGTACGTCAATTACCGGGTAGAGCGCAAAGAGTAAGGCAAAAATACGAGGGCCGGTTATGGTAAGGTGAAGCATTCATTTTGCCATAACCGGCTCTCTCTATCCGTAGGATAGCAAAAAAGGAGTGTGACCAAATGAGCGAATTATTTTCCATCCAGCTGCAAAATCGGCAGCAGCAAGGCAGGGATGGCGTCTGGCTGGACCTGCCCACTACAACCGAACAGGTACAAGCGGCCCTGCGGCAAATCGGCATTTCGTCCGATAATCCGCAGGGCCTTTTCATTTCCGGCTATTTTGCCGAGGAAGAAAAGCGTTTTGCCATCCCCTACAACATGGTGCTGGCATCCAATGTGGACGAACTGAACTTTCTGGCATCACGACTGGAAACACTCTCTACCGGGGAACGCGCAGAACTGAACGCCGCCTTGCAAGCCCTGCAGAGTGAGCTTTTCAGCATCGGGAGAATCACCGACTTTCCCGAAAACGTGGACTACTATGTGCATCTGCCGGATGTGCACGGGCCTGCCCAGCTAGGAGATTACTACCTGAATCGCTCCGGCATGGTGGATATGCCGGAAGAATGGAAAGGCGGCATCGACACGGCGCAGTTTGGCCGCTATGTGGCCCAGCAGGAGCAGGGCGTGTTCACCCAGTACGGCTACCTTGTCAAAAGCGGGGACGAGTGGCAGAAAGTCCACGAGGGCCAGCCTGTGCCGGAGGAATACCGGGTGCTGTCCTTTCCTGCGCCGGAAATCCTGCGGGATGCGGCCAACATCCCGCCGCCTGTTCAGCCTGAAACGGAACCGCAGAAAGTTATCCCCATCATCCTGAACGGCAAAGACAGCGCGGAACGGATGAAAGAAATTACGGACCGGCTGGAAACAGGGATTCAAGAGCTGTTCGACAGCGACCGCTACAAAGCCTACCTCACCACGATGGCGAAATTCCACAATTACAGCTTCAACAACACCTTGCTGATCGCCATGCAGGGCGGCCAACTGGTGGCGGGCTTCAACAAGTGGAAAGACACGTTCCACCGCACCGTAAAGAAAGGCGAAAAAGGCATCAAAATCCTTGCTCCTGCGCCGTACAAGGTCAAGCAGAAGATGGAAAAGCTGGACGAACAGGGCAAGCCGATTCTGGGCAAGGACGGAAAGCCGCTGACGGAAGAAAAGACGGTGCAGATTCCGGCCTTCAAGGTGGTGTCCGTGTTCGATGTCAGCCAGACCGAGGGCGAACCGCTGCCCTCTATCGCCGTGGATGAACTGTCCGGCAGCGTGCAGGACTACCAAGATTTTTTCAAAGCATTGGAGCAGGCATCCCCGGTGCCCATCGGGTTTGAGGACATCGAGGGCGGGGCGCACGGTTACTTTCATCTGCTCGACAACCGCATTGCCATCCAAGAGGGCATGAGCCAGTTACAGACCATCAAGACGGCTATCCACGAGATCGCCCATGCAAAGCTGCACACCATCGACCCGAACACCCCGGAACAGACCAACCGCCCGGACAGCCGCACCCGCGAGGTGCAGGCCGAAAGCGTGGCCTATGCCGTCTGCCAGCACTACGGGCTGGACACATCCGAGTATTCCTTTGGCTATGTGGCCGGGTGGAGTTCTGGCCGGGAACTGGCCGAACTGAAAGCCTCTCTGGAAATTATCCGCAGCGCGGCCCATGAGCTGATCTCTGCGCTGGACGAACATCTGGCAGAACTGCGCCAGCAGCGGGAAGCAGACCTTTCCGCTGCACAGGAGGCCGCATTTGTATTGGATAACGGCAGTACCCTGTTCATCCAGACCTGCGATTCCGGCTATGACTACACTCTGTACGGCCCAGACAACAAGGCTCTGGACGGCGGCCAGCTGGACGCGCCCGGTCTGACCCTGCCGGATGCCGGGCAGGAAGCACTTAATCTGCTGGGGCAGACAGCCGCGGTGGCGGAAGTTCTGTTGGGTGATAAGCTGGCGGCGTTCCAAGAGGCGGCGGAAAAGGCCAACGAAATTCCCGCACCCGTTAAAATTCCAGACCCCGCCGCAGAACCTACAGTCACGATTCTGTGGAGTGAAAGCGACAAGCTGCAGGACGGCGAAACCATGCCGCTGTCCGTGGCAAACCGCGTCTTTGAAGAACTGGACACCGCCCAGCACACGGACCGAGAAAAGGACGGCTACACGGGCGGCTGGTACGACAAGACCGCATTCCGTATTGATTTTACCCTGAACGGCCAGCCCGACAACTACGAGGGGCGGCAGGATTTTGGTGACGGGGACGGCTCCCTGATTCAGCACATCCAGAGCTACCACGAATACTACGCCAAAGACGAGAACTGGAAAAACTTTGTGCTGCACAACGAGGGTACGGAAGCGTGGGAAAAGGACAAGGCCAAGCGTGAAACGCTTCTCACCGAGTTTGTACCGTATATGCGGCTACATTGCAATCTCACCGAGCAGGAGCGCACCGCTGCGGATATGCTGGAAAATGGAGAAGCCCTGACGCCGGAGCAGACAGCATATTTTCATGCGGTTCTTGCCTATGTGGACGCTTGCCGGGAAAAGCTGAACGCGGGCGATTATCACTTGCCCGATCCGCCGCAGCTTTCCGATTTTGATAAAGAGCTTCAGGAATACAAAGCCCATGTGGAAAGTGAGATTGCACAGGAAGCCGAAGCCGCAGGCATGACCGTGGAGGAATATGCCGCCAATGGCTACGAGCCGCAGGAGCAGCCCGCCGACGTACAGGAGCAGCCGGAGGAAACGCTGCCCGCAGATACCGCGCCGGAGCAAGCCCGACGTGCCAACGATGCAAACAGCTACCGCGACTACGCCGCAGGCAGCGCAACCGCCGAATATCGGCAGATGGTGGATCAGGCAGCGGCGATTGCACAGCGGCAGAAAGAGCGCGTCGATCCCATGTACCATGAGAAAATTGACGCGCTGCTGGACACCTACGCCCGCAAGCTGGCGGAAAATCTGAACGACCACTATGCCATTGAAGCCCATGTTCCCTCGATCCTCGTTGCAGGCGGCAGCAATTTCCCTGTTCGCAAGAAAGAGAAGCAAAACGCCGCCCGTGACCGCAATATGCAGGAATGGCAGGATGTTCAGGGAATTTTGAACAAGATCCGCAGCACAGGCATGGGCGGTATCAGCATGGACGACCCGCAGGCGGCGGCAAAGCTGGAAGCCAAGCTCGTCAAACTGGAATCGGCGCAGGAAACCATGAAAGCCGTCAACGCCTATTTCCGTAAGAATAAGACTTTGGAGGGCTGCCCCAGTCTGACGCCGGAGCAGATCACCAAATTGCAGCAGGAAATGGCGCAGTCCTGGCATCTGGATAAGAGCCGGCCGTACCCCGCCTATATGCTCTCCAACAACAATGCAGAGATCCGCCGCATCCGTGGACGCATTGAACAGATACGGCAGCACGGGGACACCAATTTTGCCGGATGGGAATTTGACGGCGGGCGCGTGGAAGCCAACAAAGCGGATAACCGTCTGCAAGTGTTCTTTGACGGCAAGCCGGATGAAGCAGCACGGGACGAACTGAAAGCAAACGGCTTCCGCTGGGCACCCAGCGTCGGCGCATGGCAGCGCCAGCTTAACAAAAACGCATACTACGCCGCAGGGTACATTTCCTGTATTCAGCCTATCTCCGGGGAAAAGCCCATTGACGTGCAGCGCAGCGCCCAGCAACAGGAATCCGCTGCCCCTGACGCCCACCTGACCGGGAAGCGCGTTTCAACGCCGCGTGGCAG
>OHQP01000586.1_pt1 | contig 13652 bp, 8 predicted proteins | sample 1578101 | NCBI WGS metagenome assembly OHQP01 (sample SAMEA3879569, study PRJEB24766) | human gut metagenome | biome: human-associated habitat; feature: feces | place: USA | collected 1985/1987 | reverse complement strand
ATAAAGCATTCACTTTATGGAGAAGAATACCCTTTCATAACCAATGGATATATATCCGCTGAATATTTTTGTGACCGTGTAGCTGAAACCGGAACATTAACCCGTTATATCACAAATGGTAACAATGTAGCTTTAATATCTTCTCGTCGTTTAGGAAAGACGGGCTTAATAGAACATTGTTTTCATCAAAAAACATATCGAAAAGGAATATTATATTTTCTTGATTGATATATATGCGACTAAGAATCTTCAAGAGTTTGTTTTTGAGCTTGGCAAAGGAATTATGAATGGTCTGAAACCACGAGGTAGAAAAGCGTGGGATTTGTTTTTAAGTTGCTTGTCATCGCTTCGGGCGGGAATTTCATTTGATTTTGCAGGAAATCCCGGTTGGAATTTGGAGATGGGAGATATAAAAACTCCTTCTATTACTTTGGATGAAATTTTTTATTATTTGGAGAAGGCCGACAAGCCCTGCCTGGTGGCTATTGACGAATTTCAAGCTATTGCCAAATATCCGGAAAAAATATTGAAGCTGTATTGCGTACCCATATTCAGCATTGCGCAAATGCAAGATTTATTTATGCAGGTTCCCAACGGCATATGATGGGCGAAATATTCACAAGTCCAGCACGCCCTTTCTATCAAAGTACAGCCATCATGGAATTACATCCAATAGACATAGGAACTTACACAAAGTTTATTAGGAAACATTTCCTCATAGCCAATAAAGACATTACAGAAGAAACTGTTCAGAACGTATATGAACGTTTTGAGGGCATTACATGGTATATTCAATTCATCTCCAACTCATTGTATGCAATGACAGCTACAGGTGAAATTTGTACGGCAGACAAAGTGAGCATAGCGATCGAAAACATTTAGTCTCAGTTGAATTTTACTTATTCCTCTCTTCTTTATCAACTTCCTCCCAAACAAAAGGAGGTATTGTTTGCCATTTGCAAAGAAGGAAAAGCAAGGGAAATAACTTCTTCCAGATTCTTGAAAACCTATAAATTGACAGCCAGCTCAGTACAAGGAGCTATAAAAGGATTGTTGGACAAGGATTTTGTTACTTGTGAACTTGGAGAATACAAGGTTTACGATAAATTCTTTGAAATATGGTTATTGAAGCAGTCTAAATAAGATTGATATGTCAGTGCATCTGCAATGATTTGTGTTGCCCTCTTTATACAACAAGAACCAGATTTCGTTATATTAAAAAAGGAGAGTATTCTAAATTTAGATACTCTCCCTCTTTTATTCATCTGATTTGCACAATCTAATGTGGCACTTTATCATTTCTGCAAATTGGGATTATTCGTTACTTCACGCTCTGGAATTTCAAAGATCAATCTGGAGTCATCGTATGAGATTGTTTCACCAGTCAATGCGTAGTTGTTGTCACCACGTACCATTGATTTGTGGAAACGTTTCAAGGTAAGTAAACCTCGTCCTTCGGCCCACATTTCTACACGCCAGTTGTAGTATATGTTTTCCAGTAATTGATCAGCATTCATATTGTCCACTTCTGCAGCCGTGGCCTGATCCCGCTGTTCTAATAGAGCCTTCAATGCTGCTTTTGCCTCGGGCAGATGATTTGCCCGTGCATTGGCTTCAGCATTTATCAGGTACATCTCTTCAACTCGCATGTAAACAATATCATTTGTCCATGTACGGTCTCCCATTGCTTTTCTTCCGGCATCATAAAATTTATACCAGCTAATCAATACAGACGGATGAAACCACTGTTTACGAGTATCTGTTTCAGGTATTTCATTATACAGATTATGGTCTATCATTTTATAATCACCTGCAGAACAGTAGCTATAAGTGAAATAATCTACCTGTCCCCAGAATGTGGGCAAACCTCCGGTGTTATCTTTGGTAATATCAAATGCCCACATCCATGAACCGATATTGATACTCCGGAATCCAGATTCGATAATTTCAGTTTCACTCATCAAAGGATATCCTGAGTTATTGATAATATCGGAAGTTAATGCAGCAGCATTCTCATATTCACCTTTGGTCAAATAAACATAGGCAAGTATTCCTTTAGCTGTCCATTGGTCGATTTGGTCCTTAGTGCCGTTGGGACGACCAATACCTGCTGATTCCAACTCTTCCAAAATATTTATTGATTCCTTCAAGTCGATAATAACCCGTTCATACACTTCCTCCACTGTGGAGAGTCCTAATGTCTCTGCTGTGGTTTGAGAACGGTAAAGAGGTATGGCCTTAGCATTTTTATCAATATCGTAAGGTTTTGCATATAAATTCACCAAATTGAAATACGAATGAGCCCTCAAAGCTTTTGCTTGTGCATAATAATTTTGGTTATCCTCATTAGCTGGTACACTTTCATCTCCTCCTACAGTGTCAAATATTTCATTGCAGGCCTTGATGATGCGGTAATAATACCTCCACAGCATGTAGGTTCTATTTTTTGTGGTAGTATTACACTGCAATCTAGCTGCATCGCTAAACCAGCCGTAGGTTTCTCCGCTCATTGCCAGATCCCCACTCATTAAATCTGTGGCAATATCAATGGATTTTTGTCCGAAATCGTCGTGATTCGTCGTACCGCCTGTCTGCCAGGCAAATGTTGTGGAATACGTACCTAATGCCTGACCTAACATGATATTAGGATTCCACACTGCATTTTCTTTTATCTGGTCAGATGAAATATATCCATTTGGATCTTCCTCCAGAAAAGATTCTTTACAGCCAGAAAGCACCAAGGCTACTAATGCAGAACAAGCTGCTATTTTATATATTACATTTCTCATATTCAAATGATTTTATTGTTAGAACTGAATCTTAATACCTCCCATAATAGTACTCAATGGAGCATACTGACTTCTGTCAGAGCCTCCGGAATCCTCATTAGGATCTGTACTGACGGTATTTCCTGCCATTGAGACAAATCCCTTACGAGCCGAAATGAACATCAGGTTGTCACCGGAAACATAAACCGACAAGGAACCAATGTTCATTCTATTCATCCATTTTTTAGGGAATGTGTAGGATAATCTTACATTGGATAAATTCAAATAAGAACGACTGGTAATGAACCGAGTAGAAGATGCATTTGTATATTCGTCATATCCGGAAGTTAAACGTGGCACGTCTGTTATATCACCCGGCTTTTGCCAACGATTTTCAATGTCATTATGCCAGTTTCCACTACCAGGTGTATTGTTAGACATTAATGTAGCATATACACCGTCGTAAGCATATCCTCCTAAGCTATAGGAGAAAGTCGTATTTAATTCGAAACCTTTAACAGCTAAATCAAAACCGAATCCCCCTTGTAAAGTCGGAATACCTGATTTCCCGACATATTTCTTAGTTGCGTTGTTATAATCGGAGGTCTTTTCTACTTCCAAACGCTCTATCTTATTGTTTTGCTGGTAAGTTACCATATCTGTAATCAAGTCCTTGCTTCCATCGGCTTTTACATTATAGTATGAGTTGTATAATGCCATACCGGTTTCTGGATCTACACCGGCATATTCTCTTATATAGAAATCATACAGAGAATGTCCTTTCGACCATCCGTAAGCACCTTGTATCTCCAATGGCTTTTCTTTTCCTGTGGTATCATCCATAGGCATCTGGGTCATTTTATTCTTATAATGTCCACCATTAACACGTAAATCAAGACTTATATCATTCGTTTTCACAAGATGTGCCACCAAAGAAAATTCGAGACCCTTATTGACCATTTTACCGTCATTGACGGGGTATTGTGCATATCCCAGCGATGGAGATACTTGCTTTAGGAACAACATATCTTTGGTAGTCTTATTGTAGTATTCCACTTCACCTTCCAAAATATCGGCTATATTAAACTCGATACCAGTATTCCATGTTTCGCTGCGTTCCCATGTCAAATCAGGATTACCTTTATATTTAAAGCTAAAACTGATTTCATCATTCAGGTTACCGATCGTATACAAATCATTGTAAGGATAATAACCTGCAATGGTAGGATTGGTGATAAAGTCTTGGTTACCCAACACACCCCAACTTAACTTGTATTTCAAATTCTTCAACCAGCTCACGTCTTTCATGAAATTTTCGTTAGTGATGGCCCAGGCGGCGCCGATAGAACCGAATGTTCCCCATTTCTGCCCTTTGGCAAAACGTGATGAACCATCACGTCTTAATGTTCCATGAAAGAAATATTTATCGTTATAATCATATCTAATTTGTCCGAAGTAGCTTTCCATGTCAAACCCGTAGGTTTGAGAATCCATATAGTCCATAATTACAGCATTAGACCATTCTGTATTGTTAGGACGAACAATCTTTGATTTCTGGCCATAGTTGTCAGATGACTTGTAGAATGTAGATTCATGCGCAACGAATGCATCGAGATTGTGCACACCAAAACTTTTCTTCCATGACAATATCTGGTTTGACGTGAAGCTGAAGAATGTACTCATGTTTTTGAAAATACGTCCTAACCCCTCTGCATCACCATAATATGGATTTGTCAATTCATTGTTTTTTGTACCAAGATATTGCAATCCAAAGTTTACCGTTCCTTTGAAGTCTTTCAAGAAAGTTGCTTCAAACATGGCATTTCCGTTGAATGAATGAGACTGGTACTCATTCTTGTCCAATTGAATCGCTCCGGCTGGATTTACGCCTGAAGCGTAAGGACGTCCATAACCTTCAGCCATACCATAATCATACAGATATCCTCCGACCACATTATCCTTTATTTTATTGCCATCTGCATCACGTTGGAATACCGGAAATATGGAAGGCATAAAATTAATGAATTGGAAACCATTGTTCATGTTGTCACCTTGACCGGGCTTATTCAGTTCCATATAGCTATAAGCCATATTAACATTTGATTTCAACCATGAGGTGATGTCTTGAGACAGATTGGAACGGGCATTAAAACGTTCAAAATCCGAACCTATATAGTATCCTTCATCTTTCAAGTAACCGAAAGAGGTATAATGTGATAACTTGTCGCTACCTCCTGATATCTTAACATTGGCTTCTACTTTTTCTCCTGTACGGAAAATATAATCTTCCCATTTCTCCGGAGTAAATTTGCGGACTACACCTGCCTTCATTCTTCCAGTAACAGGATCTATCAGATTTTTACCTTCAGCCTTCCACATATTATATACGGGGGCAATACCGTAATCTGCATCAAAAAGGTCTTCGCTTGCATATTGTTTGGCAGTAGCTTCATCCTTAGGATTGTTCGCGCGGTACATATATTTGTTTTTAATACCTTCCCATGTCAGTTCAAGAAACCTTTCAGGATTTTCCATCGTGTCATAAAGAGGAATTATACGGGTGTTGATACCATATTTTACATTTGCCTCAACCTGCGTTTTTCCTTTTTTACCTCTTTTGGTGGTCAGCAAAATTACTCCATTGGCAGCTCTTGAACCATATAGAGCTGTTGCTGTTGCGTCCTTCAATACGGTAGTTGACTCTATGTCTGAAGGATCAATTCCACTTAAATCTGAACCAAAGGGGATTCCATCCACTACATACAGCGGAGCACGGCTTGAATTTACAGAACCTAAACCGCGAATTCTGATGCTTGCATTTGAGCCGGGTTGTCCACTAGTTGAAATAACTTGTACACCTGCTACTTCACCGGTTAGCGCTTTAGATAATTCGGACGGATTTTTGTTAGCAATACGGTCTCCTTTAATTTCAGTAGCGGAACCTGTGAAGGATCTTTTTGTAGCAGTACCATAGGCAACAACTACAACTTCATCCAAAAGTTCAGTATCACTCTGCATGACAACCCGTACATGCGGCTTAATTGTAACCTCTTGAGTCTGCATGCCGATGTACGAAATTACCAGAGTTTTCGCGGAACTTGGTACGTTTGGTAATGTAAAATCACCATCTACACCGGTAATAGCACCAATTTGTGTACCTTTTACCAATACAGAGGCTCCAATAACTGGCTGCCCGTCTTCTTCAGAAATTACAACACCTGTAACCTTCTGGGTTTGGGCAGTTACTAGGCCTATTCCGACAAAAAGACAGGCCAATAACAGCATTAATTTTCTTTTCATAAATTCTCTCTTAAAGTTTAACTTTACATTAATTGTTTCTTTACTCTAACAAAGTGCAAATATATTAATAAAACTGAAACGAACAACTATTTTATTGAAAAAACCTTGTAAATCTATCAATTTGTTAATTAAACATGCCACTTTATGCTTAATAACAGATTTTTCACACTTAAAAAACCTAAACTGGCTTATGTTTACTATCACTATGATTCCCTCTTTTAGGATGATTTTTCCAAGAAATACACATATTTTAAAACAAAATGGTTAATAAATAAGCCGCTAAAACAGAGAACGGACCTGATTTTGAAACAAATTGAGAGTTCCCGGAGGCTAAATACCGATTAATAGCTAAACACAAAAAGACACTTTTTAGAGATATTAATTCTTATTCTAATCCCATCGAGCACAGAATATCGTCTTATTTGTTATTGGTATTAATTAAAATCAAGTAAAATGAGTAAGATTATTTACAATCTAGTGTACAACAGAAAAAGAAGCCTGAATAAAAAAGGAATGGCATTGGTACAAGTAGAAGCCTATTTGGACAGAAAGAAAAAGTATTTTTCAACCAAAGTTTATTTAAAGCCAGAACAGTGGGACAATAAAAAGCTTATTGTGAAGAATCATCCTAATGCAGATGCGCTGAATAGATTGATATATGAGTTCATGGCTATGATAGAAAAAAAAGAGTTGGAATTGTGGCAGCAAGGAAGGCGTATTTCATTAGAGTTACTAAAGGATGTTTTGAGCACAAGCGAAAACAAAACCTCTTTTATTCCTTTTTTTAGGCAAGAGATAGCAAACTCTACTCTAAAAGAAAGTACAAAACGAAATCATCTCTCCACTCTTTCATTATTACAACAGTTCAAAAAGGATGTAACCTTTTCTGATTTAACATTCGAATTCATATCCTCCTTTGAATATTTCTTGCAATCAAGAGGTTATCACACAAATACGATAGCCAAACATATGAAGCATCTGAAGCGACATATAAATGTCGCCATCAACAAGGATTATATGGAGATACAAAAATACGCTTTTCGAAAGTACAAGATTAAAACTATAGAAAACAAGCATACGCACTTATCTCCTGAAGAGTTGGAGAAGTTGGAGAAATTAAGCTTGGCTGGCAGATATACTAAATTGCAAAAGACTTTAGATGCATTCTTGTTTTGTTGCTATGCAGGAATGAGATATTCTGATTTTATCAGTTTATCACCCGATAACATCGTGGAGATTCGTCAAGAAACCTGGCTAATTTATAAATCCATAAAGACGAGTACAGAAGTCAGATTACCTCTTTATCTCTTATTCGAAGGAAAAGGGCTTGTTATTCTGGACAAATATCGGGATGACTTACAAAGCTTCTTTCATTTAAGGGATAACTCTAATGTGAACAAGGATTTAATTGTGATTTCCCGCCTAGCTGGTTTATCAAAAAAAATTTCATTTCACACTGCTCGCCATACTAATGCAACTCTATTGATTTATAATGGAGTAAACATTACAACGGTGCAAAAATTATTGGGGCATAAAAGTGTTAAAACCACACAAGTGTATACAAATGTAATGGATATGACTATAGTGCATGATTTAGAAAAGAACCATGCACTCATGCCTTTACCTAAAAAAACACGAACTTAGCATAGTCGATACTACACTTTCATATCATTAGTCATATACTTCTCCTTTAAAGTCTGTTCACTCACTATTCAGTTTCAGCCTGCTCGCTGCAAACTCACTGCATACGTTTTGCAGTACTACTGCAAATTGTTTGCAGCCGCACTGCATATTAGTTTGCAGTATCACTGCAATAGGTTTACAAAATCTTGCAGCAAGAAATTGCCGAGAATCAATTAAGTATAGTATAGTGTAAATAGAAGATTGACATTGGTGTGTTATCAATATTTGAGACTGATTGGAGGTGTGGAAGCAAATTTTGCTTCCACACTTTTGCATTGCTTCCACAGCGTTTGTAATGCCGATGAATAGAGGGATGCAGGAAGTGGGTGGAAGTGTGGAAGTAAAAATGATGAAAACTAAGCAGCAACAACAGTTGCCTGGATTGTTTCGCTAATCACAAAGTTTTGAGTTTACTGTTTTTTGAAGCTATTGAAATATTCTTTTACATAGACTTTAGTACTTTCGCTAATAAAATGACAATGTAGAGTAAATGCTTCATTGAAAGCAGCTAGGATGATAGATGTTGACAAAAGATATTCTTCATATAAGAGGAAGAATCATTTAAAATCTTTAAGCAACGTATTAACTTTATGATATACATATGATAACCAAGTCATTAATCCAACAAATAGTATCACAGCAGTAAGGTTTTATACATTGTACCCCTATACATACACCTTGTGAGAAAGGAAATTTCGCTATAGTGATTTCTATTACATGGTATAATCGCTTGATTATTAATAAAATAAGAGTGTTGTAGTTCCGCGAAAACTCTGGTGATTTCGTTTGTTGGTATGCAAACCCAAGAAGTAACGATTAAACCTCATGTAAAGGTAATTTTGAAATCCGATTCTGAGCTGCTTGAAGAGGTTGTGGTTACCGGTTACGGTACATTTAAAAAAGCATCATTTACCGGAGCTGCTTCTACTGTAAACACTTCCACCTTGGAAGATGTACCTGTTCTTTCTGTTGCCGACAAACTTTCTGGTAATGTCGCTGGTGTTACTTTTGGCTCAAGTTCAAGTAATCCGGGTTCTGTAAGCAGTATCCGTGTACGTGGTATGGGTTCCATCAATGCCGGAAACAATCCGCTTTATGTTATTGACGGAACACCGGTCACAAGTGGAGACTTATCCGAGTTCACTTATAGTGATGCAGGAACTGATATTTTGTCTTCACTCAATACCAATGACATCGAGTCTATCACAGTTATCAAAGATGCGGCTGCTGCCTCTCTTTACGGCTCGCGTGCTGCTAACGGTGTTGTGGTCATTACGACGAAAAGCGGAAAACAAGGCAAAACAAATGTAAGTTTCCGTTCCGACTGGGGTTTCTCAAACATGGCAATAGATTATCGTCCTATGCTCGACGGTGACTCGCGCCGCGAACTCTTATGGACCGGTCTCAAGAATTACGGGTTATACACCGGAAACATGTCCGATGCAGATGCCGCAACTTTTGCAGACCAGAACATCGAGGACTTTGCTTCAAAACCCTCAACCGGATGGACGGATTGGAAAGACCTGCTTTTCCGTAACGGTTCTCATCAGAACTACCAGTTGAGCGTATCTGGCGGTAACGACCGTACCAAGTTCTACACCTCAGCTGCTTATACCAATCAGGAAGGTATCATTTACAAACAAGGTCTGGAACGTTTCACTGGTAATGCAAACCTCACTCATAAGTTTGGAGACTTTGAAGTTCAGGTTACAAGCCAATTCTCAAAAGTAAGACAAAACAAAACTAATGAAGCTACCTCCTATGATGGACCTGTGGCCAATTACGCATTCTTCCAAAGCCCCTCATCAACCCCTTATAATGAAGACGGCACATTAAACAATGGTTGCGGCGTATTTGGAGTCAATCCTTTGTATGAAAGAGAACACAGCTCTGACGTTTATACCCTGATGAAGGCATTCAATACAATCAAGTTGACCTACAATATTTGGGACAAGTTGAATTTAAGTGAAAAGATTGCTTATGATTACGCACAAGGAACCAATGACGTTCTTTGGGACAGACACTCAAACAATGGTGCCCCCGGTGGTGTCATGCAGCGTATCGTCAATCGTAATGACCAGCTGAATACACAAACCCAGCTCTCTTACATCAACTCTTTCGGTCTGCACAATATTGACGCCCTGCTTGGTTTTGAAACACAAGATACGGAATATGCTTTCAACTACATGGCAGGCCAAGACTATCCGGGTGATTTGTACGAATTGACAAATGCCGGTTCAACAAGTGCCGAAACCAACAGACAGAGCTATCGCATGACTTCGTTCCTCGGACGTGCCAATTATAACTACGCAGACAGATATTATCTCGGTCTCAGCTATCGTACCGACGGAAGTTCACGTCTGGCAAGAGAAAACCGTTGGGGAAGTTTCTGGTCGGTTTCCGGAGCATGGAGATTCATAGACGAAAGTTTCCTGAATCCTGTCAAGAGTGTATTGACAGATGGAAAGCTCCGTGTGTCATACGGTGTAAACGGAACGCAACCATCAGACTATTACGCTTATATGAATCTTTATAAATACGGAATCATATACAATGGACAGTCAGGAATGTCCATCGTCGGAATTGCAAACCCGGACCTGAAATGGGAAAAGAACAAAACATGGAATATCGGTCTCGACCTTTCATTCATCGACCGTATCTCTGTAACATTCGACTACTATCAGCGTAAAACCAGCGACCTTATATATGACCTCCCCGTATCACAAGTCGGCGGATATTATGATGGCAATTATGGGTATACCACCCCGCAAAACATCGGTTCACTGAAGAACTCCGGTTTTGAGTTGACCATTACATCAACCAATTTCAGAAACAAGGATTTCACGTGGACCACTTCTCTGAACATGGCACACAACAGCAACAAACTGACCAAATTGGATGGCCAGCAGAATGAAATCGTATCAGGACCGCTGATTCACCGTGTAGGCGAACCTTACTATTCATACTATGTTTATGAATACGCCGGAGTCGACGCAGAGACCGGTAAAGAAATGTTCTATCTGAATGACGGAACAGAGAATGCCCGCAAGACAACTACAAATATCTCTGAAGCCAACAAAACTATTGTAGGCAAGCATCAGGCTAGTATAGAAGGCGGTCTTACCAACAACCTCAAATGGAAGTTTATCGACTTGGGCTTCACTTTCACTTATTCATTGGGTGGTGATGCTTTTGACTACTCCACTTGGCAGCACTCCAATGGCGGTTCATATCTATACGGTGGTGCCGTACCGACATACTATGACATCTCAAAGATGTGGACAGGCCCGGGCGACACGAATGCCACATTGCCTAAATTTGAATATGGAAGCGCTGCTTCACTGTCTTCACGCTGGCTGATGCCTACTGATTATCTACGTCTGAAGAACCTCACATTAGGTGTAAGCATTCCGCAAAACTATATCAGCAAGCTTGGGCTCAGCAAAGCCAGAATCTACTTCTCTGGTTCCAATCTGCTTACATGGAAGTCTAAAGACTTATTTGTAGATCCGGAAATGCGTGTAGACGGACTATGCACATTTGAGACTCCGGCATTGAGAACATATACATTCGGAATAGAATTGAATTTCTAACTAATAAAGATACGAAAATGAAAATATTAAAGACATTATACACAGCAACGCTTTGCGCAGCTATGGCAGTCAGCACTTCATCATGCCTCAACAGTTGGCTGGATCAGTCACCCGCAGACGGAATAGATGCTGAAACCGCAATCAAGAACAGCGATGATTTGGCCAATGTGCGGACGGGACTTTATGCTGCCGTTAAAGGTAACAGTAGCCTGATTAATTATTATGGACGCCTCATGTTCGTATACGGTGACATGAGAGGGGAAGATATCCAATATGAATATAACGGGGGAAGTGGAAGAGCAAACTTCTACTACTATATGGAATATACAACTGCAGACAATTTCACCACCTCAACAGCCGTATGGCAGATGCCTTATGTAGTCATTGCACGCGCCAACCGTCTGATTCAGGCAGCAGAAAGTGGCAACCTGACCGATGCGGCAGAGGCAAAAGCCACTATTGACCAATATGATGCAGAAGCAAAAGTTCTGCGCGCCATGGCACTGTTTGACCTTACACGTATCTACGGTAAACCTTATACGGTAGATCAAGGCAGCTCACTCGGTGTGCCCATCGCTACCTCCCCACTAGAATCGACAGAAAAGCCAAGCCGCAGCACGGTAGCTCAATGTTATGAGAGTATTGAAAAAGATTTGACAGATGCAATCAACTCAAATGCACTGCCCAAAACCAATGAAGTGGGTTATGTCAACCTTTGGGCTGCCAAAGCCTTGCAGGTACGTGTATATATGACAAAAGGCGAATGGAGCAAGGCTTTATTCGTAGCAGAAGACATCATATCAAACTCGTCTTACAAACTTTGGGAACCGTCAGAATATGTTGCAGCATGGAGCAAAAGTGATGCCAATCATTCAAAAGAAATCATGTTCGAGATTTCCATCAACAACAATACTGACTGGACAGACCGTGAAGGTATTGCCTATTTATATGCCGACAAGGCTGGCGCTTCTCCCGGATATGGAGATGTAATTGTCACAAAAGACTTCTCTGACATGCTTACATCCGACCCGGCAGACATCCGTAACGACATTTTATTGGCTGCGGCAGCAGGAGGATTTGACAAACGCAAAGTTTACATCAACAAAATGCCTGCTGTAAACGGAGATGTACGTTACTCCAATGTCCCATTGCTACGCTTGTCAGAAGTTTACTTGTCAGCAGCAGAAGCAGCTTTCCAAGCCGGAGACAAGAACAAGGCTGCCAACTTGCTGAATGATATCATCTCCAACCGTACAACGGATGAAAGCAAACAAGTAACCAGCGGAAATATCACATTAGACCGCATCTACATTGAACGCCGCAAGGAACTTGTAGGTGAGGGACAGCGCTATTTCGATGTTATGCGCCGAGGTGAAACTGTTACACGCTACACGGACGTTAATGCCAGAGGATGGCACGACGTATTGAGCGAAGAAGCGCGTACATTCAACCGCGACTCCAAGAAAGCGCTCCCGTTGATTCCCGTCGGTGAAATCAATGCCAATCCGAACATAGAACAAAATCCAGGCTATTAATCAATAGTAGCCTAAAGAAACTTGGGAATTTTCCCAATGTGTTTTTATAAATAAAGTGTTTAGAGGAGGTGTGCCAGTGATGGTATGCCTCCTTCTTTCAATATATCCACCAATATCGGTTTCACTCCGCTGACAAAACACTCAACGGCAATAACCATCAGAATAAGCCCCATCAGACGCATCATCACATTGTTTCCCGTCTCACCCAAGATTTTGACCAGTCGTGTGGAAGCACGCAATATGAAAAAGGTAATCAGATAAATAAAGGCAATCATTCCTATAAGAACTCCTTTCATCTGAATGGTATGGGCATCCTGCATCAGCACAATGGCATTGGCTATGGCACCTGGACCACAAAGCATCGGAATTCCAAGAGGAGTAATGGAAATATCATCGGCATAAGTCTTGATTTCCTCGTCTTTCAGCTTCATTGGGGTATAACGGGCTTGCAGCATATCGAAGCCAATCTTAAAGATAATAACTCCACCGGCAATACGGAAACCATTGGTAGAGATACCGAAGAACTTAAAGAGGAATTGCCCGGAGAAAGTAAAGGCAAGGAGGGTTATAAACGAAATGATGGTAGCACGTTTGACGATGTGTTGTCGTTCTTCATCAGACATTCCTTTAGTCATTGTTAAAAATACCGGCATGGTACCCAATGGGTTGGTTAATGTGAAAAAGGAAGTAAAGCATAGCAATGCATACGGTAAAAGTGTATCCATGAGTGTGATTTTTTAGGTTATATGCAAATGTAGTTTTTAATTGTTAGA
>OHQP01000537.1_pt1 | contig 14481 bp, 18 predicted proteins | sample 1578101 | NCBI WGS metagenome assembly OHQP01 (sample SAMEA3879569, study PRJEB24766) | human gut metagenome | biome: human-associated habitat; feature: feces | place: USA | collected 1985/1987 | reverse complement strand
GGTTCTCTTTACTGTTTTGCACACCGGGAATACCTGCTCAACGAAAAGGGAGAATGGGAACAATTTACCGTTATCGGCAAACAGGTAGTGACTATCGGAGAACTGGAAAGGCTTCTTTTGGCAATGAAGCAAAAGGGGTTCAACCAATACAGCCGTGAGGAATATGAAGAATTAATGTCTTCATATTTGAAAAAGTGAAGAATTAAAACCTTCATTACACATTTAAATACGAAAACAGGATGAAAATAGGATATGCCCGTGTTTCCACCAAGGAACAACATCTGGATATGCAACTGGAAGCGTTGAAGGCTGCCGGATGCGAGAAAATCTTCTCTGAGAAAATGACCGGACGTCAACAAAACCGCCCGGAACTGGATGCCTGCCTGAGCTTTCTCCGGGAAGGCGACACACTTGTCGTATATAAGCTGGACCGGCTTGGCCGTTCGCTGAAGAATATCCTTACGCTATTGGAAGATTTCAAGAATAGGGGCATCCAATTCACCTCACTGCAAGACAACATCAGTACGGAAGGCGCAATCGGCCAACTGATGAACAACATTCTCGGTGCTTTCGCTCAGTTTGAAAGAGACCTTATCTATGAGAGAACCCAAGAAGGCAGAAGAATCGCCAAGGAAAAAGGTGTCAAATTCGGCAGAAAGACACTTATCAACAAAAACAACATCGCCAAGCAGAAAAGCTGCATCCAACTCTATGAATCCGGAACGCCGGTAAGGGAGATACAGAAAATATTAAACATAGGCAGTAGCGGAACAGTATATCGCCTATTAAGAAGGAATGGAATTGCGCTGAAATCCGAGAACAAAAATAACAAATAACGAATAAACCTCTGCCCATCCTTCAAAGATGATTCTCAAAGATCGTCTGCAATTCCACCTCTCAGCAAGATTATAGGAAAGTCCCCTTCACGGGGACTGATTTTTTTTAATTTTAATACAATAACTCCATGCACTCCTGTACCGCTTTTTCCAATGCTTCTTCCAAACAACAAAAAGCGTCCGCATTACTTTCGGAGTCATACAACACATAATCTCCAGCCCTCACAACCACATGCCAGACCGCCACGTTTTGTTCTGTTTGAAACGTATATTCACGAGTCTGTATCATCCATTGGATACATGCTGCCAGTGTCGGGCACTCGCACATATACATCGGGGTATTCCTTCCCTCAATATCGGTGCGTAGCCTATCCTGTTTGTCATACCAATACTCACAAGGCACGTAATAGTATAATTCCTTCATCATAAGAGCTGTGTCGCTATTAACCAATCTCTCTTTGTTGATTTGTGTAATCAAATTTTCCATATTAGCATTATTTAAGTTGAACATCTGATTTATTCTTCAGCTAGATTCAAGACCTTTTCATTTTTTGTATCGGGAAGGTCTTTGGTCAGCCGACCTTTTTTTTGATGTCATTCCCCATCTGAGTTCTGAGCCTTTTTTCGGCATATCAAGGTCTGGATTGCAAGCAATAAGCCAAGTTTCACTTATGGAAAATGTCGGGAAGACACTTCTTCATCGTTATTTTCCATACAGTAAAGGCGCATGGCCGTAACTTGCCATTTGCGGAATCCCGAAACCTTTGCCGAGCAAAAAGCCGGACTCGGATCGGAGGAAAGAAGCCGGGGGAGGCAGCCCACAGAAAGGGCAATCCGATACAATCAAGAAATTAACCTGCTATACCCTTGTGCGAGTGAAATAATCCATCATAGACACTACATACCTAAGTAGTGGTATCAATACACCGATCACATATATCATAGCGTAGCCCAAAAGGACAAAAGGTAATGTTTTACGATAAAGACATGCAACAGCGAGCAATATAAACGAAAAAGAAAAGCCATAAACCCCATATTGAAAACCGGGTATCAACTCATAAACAGGTACGGGTTCCGGATGAAGCATGGCTCCGGCCACAATAGAATAAAGGCTGGTCAATAATATAAGCAGCGTATATAAGCAACTCTTAAGAATCCTGGGATCATTCCTTTTACAATAGAGAATCGTTCGGATATCACTTCTAAGAAACTCAATGCCCAGTAAGAGAGCCACCATAACGCCTGTATCAAAAGCAGAAAATACATTCATTCCAATCACCTTTGGCGCGAAGATATGTATTTTTAATTAAAAGCCACGTCTTTGCGTATTTTACGATGTCGCATCCGATAGTCTGGGAAGCATTTTTTTGGTTCTTTTTTGGGGTGACTGCCAAAAAAGAACTCCGAAGCCGAAATCCCGGGCAGACGGGATTTCTCCCGTCCACCTTACCTATTTTGCAATCTTCCCTCGTCCGCATAGCTATAATAGTTATTGCCTGCCACAATCACATGGTCAACCAAACGGATGTCTAATGTTTCAGCGGCTTTTTTAACTGCTTCCGTCAAGCGGTCATCCGCACTGCTGGGCTTGCGTGCTCCTGATGGGTGGTTATGTACCATGATAAAAGATACGGCGTTATAATACAATGCCTGCTTCATGATAACCCGTATATCCACAGGGGCGGTATTTATCCCGCCGCATGAGATACGGACTTTACGGATGAGTTTGGACGAACTGTTCAGCAACAGCACCCACATCTCTTCAGTAGCTATATCGCACAAAACAGGATGCATCATTTTATAAACATTATTGCTGGATAAAAGCGCAGGACTTTCAACTTGCCCTTCTTTCAGCCGTTTATATAGCTCAATCGCCGCATAAGCGACTTTTTTACGGCTGGGTGTTAGTGTTTCCAGTACATCAGACAAGCACAATCCTTCTATTTCCATCTGTTCATACTTATATTCTTCACGTTTCAGTTTCTCACTGTTCGTCAAGGTATAAATCAACTCGCTGTTTTCCATCACCCGATAAACGTCATTCACTTCAAATACGGTTCTCTTCGTTTTCATACTGCCAAAAATTAAAAGATTAATACTCGCAAACATCGCTTGTCGCCCCAACCATAAATTTTTCCTCAACTGATTGGGAACAGTGCATTGAAGAGAAAGCGGGAAAGACGGATCAGAACGGGATTGAACTGGTAAATACTACCTCCCGGAATGGGAGGATGGAGATTTGGCTTTTCAATATCGGGCGTTCCGGCCACGCCTACCTTCGCAATGTTCCTATCAGTTCAGGAAAAAATCATCATACCTCTCTTCCGGCATAGCCGGAGCGTAGAGCGTTAGGGATAGCAGGGAAAAGCCTGGAGGGTAACGAGGACTTGCAACGAATAGCCCGGTCAGAAGGGAACGCCCTGAAAAACTAATTCGGATACAGAAGATGAACAGAACCGCCTTCCAATCATATAAAAAAGCGTGAAAATCAACACATACTTCCGAAAAATCTTTTTCCGAAAGTACGTATAGGGCATGTGAAGGGAAAATTTATTTTCCCAGTCATTTCTATGTTATCGCTTTGGGGATATTTAAAGGGGTTAGGAGTTTAGGTCTTTATTATGTATTTTGGTGGATGGTTTTACACAGCCGATACCTTTTATTTAAAAATTTCTCTCTTTTATTTCACTGATATACCGACATATAAAAAAAACAGGGATTACCTATTCCCTTCATTAACGGGTGGACGGTTTTACACAGCTGACAAGTGAAACCGGACGCTTTTACACAACTAAAGCAAAAGGAGTGGACGGTTCTACACAACTAGAAGCAACAAACGGGACACTTCTACACAACTAAAACAGGCAAAGCGGATGACTCCACACATCTAATCACCCCAATAGGGACACTTCTACACAACTAATTCTATAAAAAACCGTGAAACGTGGACGGTTCTACACAGCTGGATCGTCCATGTTCACCGCCCCGTCCGTCTCCGGAGATATGAACTCTTCAGGAGCAGGAGCAACTTCCGTTCCATTGGCACTCTCCAACTCTTCCTGTGCCCATCCTTCCGGAAACCTGCCGAATACAGCCACGAAATCACTGATATATATCTGTTTCTTCTTTTCTACGCTTTCCGGGGAGTTTGCCCATAAAAGGAACTCTTTATACAGTCCGGCATCTTCCTCCACCTCTTTGATCTTCTTCCTCCTGACAGCCATATCCGTGTCCGGGTAGGCAATCTCGACATACAGCCCAAGCAGGTTCTTATAGAATTTCTTCACCACGACAGCATATTGTCCTTCATCAAAATAGTGCAGCGTATGCCTAGGAAACGAGAACAACACGGTATATGCCCATCTCTCATGATCGCCTTTCACAAAAGAGAAATTGAAATTGGTATATTTCAGGTAAGTATTCATCTTTTTCAGTATCGAGGCGACCTTCTTTTTCCGGTCTTTGGGTTCGGCAATCTCTATGCCGAGCTTTTTAGCCAGCTGATCGACTGTCAGCACATAAAAAGGAGCCTCATTCTTGGTGGTCTTATACTTGATCAGGTAAACCATCTTGGAAAGTTCCAGATAGAAATAGCGGTAACGGCTGGGCAGGCTACGGTAATCCTGAAGTTCCAAGAGGTTATAGAGCGAGAACATGAAATTCTTTATCTCCGGGCTTACCACTGCCGAGTACAGCCTTTTCGTTGACTTCTTCGTCTTGAAATCGGTCATTATGTCGAAACGTTTCAAGATCTGCACGAAATTATAGGATGTACGGCCATCCTCGCCAATGGTCGGATAGCAGAGGTTCTCCAATCCCAGTTTATAGAGAGCCGCCTCAAAAACCGTCTCGATAGGATGGCTGATTCTCTGTCCTGCCGTGTCGGTACATACATATTCCGGCTGCATATTCTTTCCGAACATGGCCGCGAGCTGCCGGCTATCCAGCTTGCGCTGCAAGTTGGTACGGTCATACCCCATCTTACGGCAGAAGTCTTCTACGGAGAACCAGGAAGTCCCGAACAAGTCTTTGAGGTGATAGCTGCCCAGGTATATGATCAGATCGAGCATGACATTTCCACCTGCCTCATACAACCGTTCAATCAGCACGGAATTATAGCTTTCCCCAAGCACCCTAGGGACACGAATCAGTTCTTTTGCCATGATAATACTTACAAAATCAATCCTTTCTCTGTTTTCATTGCCACAAAGATAGGCATACCGGCCAACATACGCGTCATAATTATCAATCAGTTTTAACGGTATGACCGGTATGGGAAAAGGAGAAGTACTTTCCTGAAGAATGCTTTATCCGCCCTTCATCAGAAAGAAAGCATCTTACACCTGTACCCCATAGACATCCTATATTACTTTTTCAGTTCTTCCGATAAAAAGGAACGGTCTATCAATACTTGCACCAATGGTTTCTCTTTGACAAACTCATCAAGCTCACGCTTTATCAATTTATTGCCCAACCCTATGCGTCGTCCAAATTCCTCGAAATCCTTCCGCCCTACCTGATGAGCAATTTGACTCCACATTGTCATCTGTAATCGACTCAACCCTCGGTCTAAGGTGTAGATCGTTAGGTTATCAGTACAGCGAAATCATCCGTTCTCTCATGAGTATCTACTTCTGTGGTGGCTCATGTATTGAGGATGTCACTACTCATTTGATGAACCATCTCTCGCTTCATCCGACACTTCATACTTGTAGTTCTGATACTATCCTCAGAGCGATAAAGGAACTGACGCAAGAAAACATCTCATACACATCAGATACGGGTAAGAACTACGATTTCAACACGGCTGACACTCTCAATACTTTACTGCTCAATTGTATGTTTGCATCTGACCAACTGAAAGAGGGTGAGAAGTATGATGCAAAGCCTACATACAAGAAGTTCTCTGGTTATCGCCCTGGCGTGGCGGTTATTGGTGACTTGATTGTTGGCATTGAGAATAGCGATGGTAACACAAAAGTTCCATTTCATGGCACGTTTTCTCGCCATGGCAGAGCTTAAGTAAACTTAGCTCTGCTCATCTGGCTTAACGAAAACCTTCGTTTTCATCAGAAGGACACGCTGAAGAGGTTCTTTGAGAGATTTGAGCAGAACAGGCTCACTATCAATCGTTTCAGAGCTGATTGCGGATCATGTTCCGAGGAAATCGTGGAGGAAATAGAGAAACACTGCAAGTCCTTCTATATCCGCACTAACCGCTGCAGTTCGCTCTACAATGACATATTTGCTCTCAGAGGCTGGAAGACTGAGGAAATCAATGGCATTGAGTTTGAATTGAACTCTATCCTTGTTGAGAAGTGGAAGGGTAAAGCATACCGACTTGTGATTCAAAGACAGAAACGGATGGATGGTGTGCAGGATCTTTGGGAAGGAGAATACACATACCGTTGTATCCTGACTAACGACTATGAATCTTCCGTAAGAGAAATTGTCGAGTTCTATAACCTTCGTGGAGGAAAGGAACGTATCTTTGATGATATGAACAATGGTTTCGGGTGGGACAGATTGCCCAAATCCTTCATGGCCGAGAACACTGTGTTCCTTCTTCTTACAGCACTTATCCGTAACTTCTACAAGGCCATTATCCAAAGACTTGACGTAAAGAGGTTCGGACTCAATGCAACAAGTCGCATAAAAGCGTTTGTCTTCAGGTTTATCTCTGTACCAGCCAAGTGGATCAGGACATCAAGGCGGTATGTGCTGAATATCTATACCTGTAACAATGCTTACGCAGATATTTTTCAGACTGATTTTGGATAACGCCTACAACTTATGGGTATGATACTGCGTATTGTCTCAAGTCGCATTGTGGGGTAAGGGGATGTTGTAGGCAGAAGTGGGTGTTTCTGCCTCAATTTATCTGATAATTCAGTAATGAGAGGACGTGTACACGCAAGAAGGACGTTGAAGGGCTTAGTTGCGGATTTGAGGCAGGTAAGAAAATACAAAGAATTAACAGCAACCGAGAAACTGAAATACCGTATCGCAGTGAAAATGACGGCAGCCGACTACTTCCGCCTGCTGACACGATCGCATGAGGCGGGCGTATCACCAAGCGAGTACATGAGGGAATGTTTCCGTAACGGTCATGTGAAAGAACGGCTGTCGGAGGAACATGCCGGATACATCCGCCAACTCTGCGGCATGGCTAACAATCTCAACCAGCTTGCGCGTAAGGCAAACGCCGGAGGCTTCCACGATGAACGGTGGGACTGCAAGGTGGCAGTGGCAAGGATTCATGAACTTATAACCAAGATAGGGATATGATGGCGAAAATCGTAAAAGGAAGCGACTTCAAGGGTGCGGTGGATTACATCATCGACAAGAAGAAGGATACGCAGATAGTAGCAAGCGAAGGCTTGTTTATGGAAAATCTGGAAACTATCGCCATGAGTTTCAATGCCCAGTCACGGATGAACGATAAGGTGACAAAACCTGTCGGACATATCGCGTTGAGTTTTTCCAAAGAGGATGAGTTACGGCTGACGAACCGTATCATGGCAGGCATCGCGCTTGAATATATGGAACGGATGGGAATCAAGAATACGCAGTTCTTCATCGCCCAGCATTTCGACAAGGAGCATCCGCACGTGCATATTGCTTTCAACCGCATAGACAACAACGGCAATACCATATCGGACAGGCACGAGCGTCTGCGCAGTACCCGCATCTGCAAGGAATTGACCTTGAAATACGGCTTGCATATGGCTGGCGGAAAGGACAATGTCAAACGCAACCGCCTGAAAGAGCCAGACAGGACGAAATATGCGCTTTACGACATCATCAAAATGGAAGTCGGCAGATGCGGCAACTGGAACGTGCTTATCGCCAACCTGAAACGGCAGGGAGTGGAAGTACATTTCAAGCATAAGGGGCAGACCAGCGAGGTGCAGGGTGTTGTATTCTCCATGAATGGCTACCATTTCAACGGCTCCAAAGTGGACAGGCGTTTCAGTTATTCCAAGATTGACGCGGCTTTGCAGCACAACAGATGCAGGGAACGTATGGGAATAACAGCCGGAATATATGAAACGGCTACACCAAGCGCACCGTCCGGCACGGCACAAAGCGAGTTGTTCAACGGCTCTTGGGGATTGCTAAAAAGCAGTGGCTCATCTTATAACACTGCTGATGCGGAAGCCAATCAGGAAATGGTGGATATACTTCGCAGAAGGAAGAAAGTTAAGCGCAAGAGAGGTGTTGGGTTCTAATATTCTGTACTAATCCAATTCTCACGACACTTGCGCTCTATATTCATTCGGAGTGTAACCTACCTCTTTCTTGAACAGTCGGGTAAAATGTTGCGGGTACTGAAAACCGAGATTATAGGCGATTTCATTAACGGTGTCGTCTGTAGATGCAAGTTCCGTCTTGGCTATTTCAATAGACTTGTCATGAATGAAATGCAGGGCGGTTGAACCTGTTTCTTTTTTCAATAAATCACTGAAATAGTTGGGCGAGAGGCAGAGCTTGTCTGCACAATACTGTACAGTGGGCAAGCCTATCCGTTTAGCAGCCCCATCATGGAAGTATTCGTCAAGCAACCGCTCAAATCTTGCGAGGATGTCTCGGTTTTGGTTGTCGCGTGTGATGAACTGACGGTCATAGAAACGTGTGCAGTAATCAAGGAACGTCTTGATGCTGTCTGTGATGAGGTTCTTGCTGTGACGGTGTATCGGATGGTTCAATTCATATTGAATCTTGTGGAAGCAATCCATGATGATTTGCCGTTCTTCCACACTAAGGTGCAATGCCTCGTTTGTCTCGTAGGAAAAGAACGAATATTCACGCATTATCCGCCCGAGAGGTGTATTCCGCAGCAGGTCGGGATGGAACATAAGCAGGTAGCCATCTGGTTGGAACTGCATGCCGTCATCTTCCGCACCGAACACCTGTCCGGGCGCGATAAATATCAGTGTGCATAATTATTCCTAAGTCTGTGAAACCGGAACGCATGAAGCAGAATCTCGACATATTAGACTTCACCCTGTCGGCCGACGACATGGCACGGATAAAGACGCTGGATACCGACAAGCCTTTCTTACTCGGCTCGCACGAAGATCCAGAAATCGTAAAATGGTTCATGCAGTACAAAAACGCCTGAACATCAACAACCATATTTCGATAGCCGCTATCGACTATATTAAGAAGTTATTCGTATATGCCTTTATTGTAATCCGTCATGTACTGAGTAAATGTTTTGCCTGTTTGCTGTTTGAAGAAGCGCATGAGATGGCTCGGATCAGAGAAATTGAAATCATCCGCCATTTCACTGACAGTGCGGTTGGAGAATAGCAATTCGTTCTTCAGTTCCTCAAGCAGACGTTGTTTTATCAAATGGGTAGCTGATACTCCGAATTGGGCTTTTACTGAGTTATTGAGTGTGATGCGACTGACATGAAGCATGTCTGCATATTCCTGCACCCGCTGGTGGGTGCGGATATTCTGTTCCAACAAGTCCTTGAACCGAAAAGCGAAATTGTTTTTAGCAATTTCAGCGGGCAAGCAATAGGCGGCAGCGTATGTACGATTGATAATCAGCAAAAGATAATATAGTAAGGAAACAATGATATTGTACGTATCGGACACTGGATTCATCAGCTCATACTTAATCTTTCCGAGCAGCCGCATATATTCCTTCATTTCGTCATGTGTGGCATTGATGTAAGGCGGCGTATCTGTCTGGTAACAATACAAAAGGCGAAAAACGAAGAACTTGTCGGCGATAAAAGTACGCATGAAATCTTCGCGGAATATAAGGAACGTGTAATCCAACGCCGTCTCATCTACATGCCACTCTTGTTGCTGATGGGGTGAAAGCAGGAGAACCATGCCGTCGCGCAGTTCAATCTTGCGGAAGTTCAGTAGCAAATATCCGTTTGCCTTACGGAAAAAGTAGAAGCTGAAGAAGTCTGTCTTAAACCGCTTGTTTTCTGTCAGCACAAGTCCGATGTCCTTGTTTATGGCAGTATTGATGTAAAAATCCACGCCGCAGCGTGTCTTGTTGAACGGTACGCTGACCAGTCGATCAGGGTTGATTATCTCGTCCATATCCTTGTCGTTTTTGCAAAGATAATAATTTCATTTATCAAAATGGCATAATTACCGTTTTTTCAGGCATAGATGTTTCGCCGGATTCTTCCGAACTTTGCACCCGTAATCAATAACAAGACATATAGTCATGAAAAAGACATCTACAGTACAATTGGTGCGCAATGCCACCTTGAAAATCAGGTATGCGGGACACACCATGCTAATTGACCCCGTTTTAGCCGACAAAGGCACTTTGATATCGGCCCTCGGTGTGAATAAAACACCGAGGGTACACCTCACCATTCCTATTCAGGATATTATCGGAGGCGTGGACATGGTGCTCCTGACCCACAATCACATCGACCATTACGAGCCGAGTGTCCCCACACATTTGCCCAAAGAAATTCCTTTCTACGTTCAGCCCCAGGACGCGGACGCCATCAGAAACGACGGATTTACAAATGTGATACCCATCGAAGAAATAAAAACAATAGACGGCATATCCATTTACCGCACGACCGGACATCATGGTTTCGGGCAGATCGGGCAGATGATGGGACCTGTATCAGGTTATGTGCTAAAAGCCGAGGGCTTCCCGACCGTTTATATAATGGGTGACTGCCGATGGGAAGCATGTATCCGAGACACCGTGGAACGGTTCAATCCTGACTATATCGTGGTAAACTCCGGAGGTGCAATCTTTCCCGAATTTTCCAAAACGGACGGTCCTATCATCCCCGACGAGAACGAAGTGATGCAGATACTTGACGAATTGCCTTCGCATATCAAGCTGATAGCCGTACACATGGATGCCATCGACCATTGCCAGACCACCCGTGCAATTCTGCGCAATGAGGCAACGCATCACGAAGCCGACATGAGCCGGCTGATTATCCCGGAGGACGGAGAAACAGTTGTGTTATGAGTGTCTGCATTAAATCCCTGATAAAAAACATGAACATAGTGGTAGGGTGCACTATAGGATGCCCTTACTGCTATGCCCGTAACAACTGCCGCCGTTTCCACATTACCGACGACTTTTCCGTGCCTGAATACATGGAACGAAAACTGCGCATCATCGATACGTCCCGTCCTCATGTGTGGCTCATGACAGGAATGAGCGATTTCTCCGATTGGAAGCCTGAATGGAACGCAGAAATTTTCGAGCGGATCAGCAGCAATCCCCAGCACGCCTATATCTTTCTGACGAAGCGCCCTGACAAAATCAGTTTCTCCTCTGACGACGAGAACGTATGGATGGGCGTGACCGTTACGCGCAGTTCCGAGAAAAGGAGGATTGATGATTTGAAAAAGAATATCAAAGCACGACACTACCATGTCACGTTTGAACCTCTCTTCGATGATATCGGCGAGATTGATTTCGAGGGAATTGACTGGATTGTCATAGGCACAGAGACCGGAAACCGAAAAGGAAAGTCATATTCGCGCCCCGAATGGGTGCTTAGCATTGCAGAACAGGCAAAGGCTCATGGCATACCGGTGTTCATGAAAGAGGATTTGCTGCCGATTATGGGCGACGAAAGAATGATTCAGGAATTGCCGGAACAATTTACCAGACGAATACAATGAATATGGATACAATAAAGGAAATAGATGTAAAGAGTGTAATGACCAAATCCTCTCTGCCGGTGGGAGGATATTCGGTCAACCCTTATGTAGGGTGTCCCCACGCCTGCAGGTATTGCTACGCATCGTTCATGAAACGGTTCACCGGGCACACCGAGCCGTGGGGTACGTTTTTAGATGTAAAAAACTGGAAGCCGATAACGAATCCTCATAAATACGACGGTGAACGTGTTGTAATAGGGTCTGTGACGGACGGTTACAATCCGTATGAAGAAGAATTCCACCGTACCCGAAGGCTGCTCGAAGAGCTGCGAGGAAGCGATGCCGAGATTATGATATGCACAAAGTCCGATCTTGTCCTTCGCGATCTCGACCTGTTGAAGAGTTTTCCCAAAGTGACTGTGTCATGGTCTGTCAATACGCTCGACGAGCAGTTCTGCGCAGATATGGACAACGCCGTAAGCATTGAACGCCGTCTGAAAGCGATGCGTCAGACATACGAGGCAGGTATCCGCACCGTATGCTTCGTCTCGCCCATATTCCCCAGAATAACAGACGTAAAGGCAATAATAGAGGAGGTAAAAGATTATGCTGATTTAATCTGGCTTGAAAACCTGAATTTACGCGGGCAGTTCAAAGGCGGGATAATGACGTATATCCGTGAGAAGTATCCTGACCTCATACCGCTTTACGAGGAAATTTACAATAAAAAAAGGCTTGAATACTGGCAGGCATTGGAGCAGGACATTTCAAATTACGCCAAGGAGCAGGGCTTCCCGTATCGTATAAACGATCTGCCATACGGACGCTCGGAAAAAGGCAAACCTGTCATCGTAAACTACTTCTACCACGAAAAAATACGATTGACAAAATGAGGCTATGCCGGACTGATGCAGAAAAGTTGTAGCGCGGATAAAAGCACCATGTATGTGGATAATATCCGGCAATCTTCCGAGCGTATGCGGGAGATGCTCAACACGCTGCTGGATTTCTTCCGTCTGGACAACGGCAAGGAGCAACCCAACCTTTCCCCTTGCAGGATTTCCGCAATCACGCATATTCTTGAAACGGAGTTCATGCCCATTGCCATGAACAAGGGGCTGACTTTGATAGTGGAGAGCCACACCGATGCGGTGGTTTTGACCGACAAGGAACGTATCCTGCAAATCGGCAACAACTTGTTGTCAAACGCCATCAAGTTCACGGATAACGGTAGTGTATCATTGGCAGCGGATTATGATAACGGTTTGCTGAAACTTATCGTTGAAGATACCGGTACGGGCATGACCGAAGATGAGCAACAACGAGTATTCGGTGCATTTGAACGTCTTTCAAATGCCGCCGCAAAAGACGGCTTCGGATTAGGCTTCCTGCAACCAGCCGTTATCCAACAGCCGGGTTAAATGCGTCCTCCCTATCTCGGCCGTCCCTTGCAGGACGACACAGCGGTCTTTCTCCTGGAGCTTTCTTAATTCCTCCAGTGAAGCCGCCATTTTCTCCGCCATTGTTGCCATAACCGTTTTTATTTAGATTCTGATTATTTTCGTGCAAATACTCGTTTTTAGGCACGCGCAAATACTCGTTTTTAATTACGTGCATTTACTCGTATTTGTTGCAAAAATACAATATTTGTTCCGATAATCAGCTACTAATGAAGTCTTTTTTTACTTGTTGTATCGTCGAAACGGCCTTTCCCGTGAGCTTCGCCACGTTCCGGATCGAGTAGCCTTTCTTCAACAAGGCGATCGCCTCCCGGTATTCCTCTTTCCTCTGTTCGGCCGTTTTCCGGCTTCCCGGCTTCCGTCCCAGCCTGCCCCCTTTCTGGATGTACAACTCCCGTCCGCTATTAAGGCGGTCGATGATCCCCTGGCGTTCGATCGCGGCCAGTTCCCCCAACAGGGTAGTGATCAGAGAGGACAAGGGGTTTACCGTCTTGTCCGGCCGTAACGTTTCCAGGTTCAGGTTTTGAATATACACGCATATTTTATGCGTGTGCAGCGTATCGAGTGACTTTAGGATCTCCAGGGTTGAACGCCCCAGGCGTGAGATCTCGGTCAGCAACAACATATCCACCCGGTTCTGCGGATCTGTGCAGTATTCCAGGCAACGGCTTAAAACCGGGCGTTCGATATTGGCCTTTCGTCCGCTTATCTTTTCCTCAAAGACCGCCGTCACCTCGTACCCCCGTCCGGCTGCGAACCTCTCCAGATCGACAACCTGCCGTTCGGTCGATTGCCTGGCCGACTGCGAGCTTACACGTGAATAAATAACCACATTCATCCCTTTTGCTTTTGTTCTTCCTTATCTATTGTTTTAATCACCTTATCCACCTCTTTCAAGGAGGCATTATTTCCGGATCTATCCAAAAAAGAAATTCGCTAATTAACCTATAATTACTATCTTTGCATTGTAATGCTTGGTAAAGCCTCTGTTATCAAAACACGTAACCAAGTCAAGGATATACCCGTTCATCAAGAACGGGTTTTTCTTTTGCGACAGCCCATTCATAAGACAAAGGATATTATAACAGGTCAGTAATCACAGCCGCCGGAATATCCAGCTTTGAGAAAGCGAACATCTTTTTCCCCAGATCCTTTAACGAGGCTCCGATATGGTACACGTCCGTTTCATCAACGATCAGGAAACGGTCGTGACTGTCCCGGTACGTCCTGATGTCGATAGGTGGGTACTGGCTGTTATGCCTGTCAAGATCAAGTTGGAGTTGCTGCGTGATACGCTGGGTGTAAATGGTGGCCGAGACACCGACGCTGCGTTTACTCAACATGAGCAAGACCGTTTCGTCCACATAGTTGTCGATAAGCACGATCGAACGCCTGGCCGACTTTACCAGATCGGTAGCGAACTTGTACGCATCGAAAATCTGGCCGTTATAAAAAATGCCTTCGACCGGGGGCAAGGCAGTACGCACAAAAAAATCTATCTTCTCGGTATGTTGAGCGACAGTCCTTTCAAGTTCTGACAAACGTTTATTAATGGAATACCC